>WOYI011425587.1_pt4 | contig 111792 bp, 112 predicted proteins | sample 6423411 | NCBI WGS metagenome assembly WOYI01 (sample SAMN13441803, study PRJNA592873) | oil field metagenome | biome: oil field; feature: oil-well bore; material: oil-contaminated soil; isolation source: oil-contaminated soil from oil-well borehole | place: Germany: Wietze | collected...
CAGTAGGCGGCAGACGTCCGGCACGCAGATAGGTCAGAAGTGATAGGCTTGGCTTGGAGTTTGAGGATAGGTTAGGTGTTTAGGCTTCCTGCTTTGGAGAGATTTGTCCTTTAAGGTAGGCGTCGTAGGCGCTAAGATCGAGGTAGCCGTGCCCGCTTAGATTGAGAAGGATTACTTTGTTTTTCCCTTCTTCTTTTGCCAGCATAGCCTCGCTTATGGCAACACGAAGGGCATGCGCAGATTCCGGAGCGGGGACGACCCCCTCTGTCCTTGCAAAAATAACGGCGGCCGAGAATGCCTCTTGTTGCTCCACGGCCTTGGCCTCCAAAAGGCCGTTATCGTACAAGAACGATACGATCGGCGCCATCCCATGGTAGCGCAGCCCTCCAGCGTGCACTTTGGGCGGGACGAAATCTTTGCCTAGCGTGTGCATTTTTAAAAGCGGGGTTAGTCCTGCAGTATCCGCGTAATCATAGATGTAGGCCCCTTTTGTCAACGAAGGTGTCGCGATCGGCTCTACGCATACCATCTTCACCTTTCGTCCCGAGAGTTTTTCTGGAACGAAGGGGAGCGCAAGTCCGGCAAAGTTCGACCCGCCGCCGACACAGCCGACAATCACGTCGGGCATGACGCCGATGCTGGCGAGCTGCGCCTTTGCCTCGAGGCCGATCACCGTCTGGTGCAAAAGGACGTGGTTTAGTACGCTTCCCAGCGCATAGTGCGTATCGGACCTTGCAAGCGCTTCTTCGATGGCCTCGGAAATGGCAATGCCTAGGGTGCCTGGGGTTTCGGGGTCTTGCGCAAGAGCGTTTCTACCTGCTTGTGTCGTTTGGCTTGGGCTCGGAATACACGTCGCACCCCAGGTCTCCATAAGAATCCGCCGGTAAGGTTTTTGGTCATAGCTTATCCGGACCATAAACACGCGGCATTCAAGGCCAAAAAGACTGCAGGCCAAAGAAAGCGCGCTTCCCCACTGGCCTGCGCCCGTCTCCGTCGTGAGCCTCTTGATGCCCTCCTGCCGGTTGAAATAGGCTTGAGGTAGGGCCGTGTTCAGCTTGTGCGACCCGGAGGGGTTTCCGCCTTCGTACTTGTAGTAGATTTTTGCAGGAGTGTCTAGCGCCCTTTCAAGCCGGTAGGCACGATGAAGCGGCGTTGGCCGCCACATCTTGTAGGCCTCAAGCACCTCGTCCGGGATTTCGATGAGCCGCTCATGGCTCATTTCCTGTTCAACGAGGGATTTAGGAAAAAGCCCGGCAAGATCGTCCGGAGAAAGGGGCGATCGCGTCTTCGGGTGAAGGGCCGGGGGCAATGGCCAGGGAAGGTCGGCCAGGATGTTGTACCAAAACTTAGGGGTTGCCTCATCACCCAAAAGAATCTTCGTCGGCTCCATGACATTTCCTTTTTTCGTGAGTGATAGCCAAGCTTATATTTAAGATGTAATAATTGAATGTAATGCATTTTTGAACCGTTCGCAACGTACGGGAGGATCCATGGAGGAGGGGGTTACCTTCCTTTCGAAAGGAAAAACATACCACTTGGAAGCTGAACGGATGAATCCGTACGTGCTCACCGCAGGGTCGGCCGGAAGGATCCAGAAGCTTGCCGGGTACCTTGATCATGCCGAGTGTTCCAAGGGGGGTAGGGGGCTTGTTATCGTACACGGAACGTACAAGGGGACGCCTGTTTCCGGGGTTACAACGGGAATGGGCCCTGCTTCGTGCGCGATCGTCCTTCCGGAGGTGATAGAACTCATCCAGGGGAACGGCGTACTCCTTCGCGTTGGTACGGCCGGAAGCCTTCAGGCCCGCGTATGTCCGGGTCATGCAGTCGTTGCGTTGGCGTGCATCCGGGACGAAGACACGACGCAGGCGCTTGTTGGCCCAGAGTATCCCGCGGTCGCCTCGTTCGAGATGTTCCCGTTCCTTCTTTCGGCGCTCGGGGGGCAAGGTTTCTTGCCAGGCAAATCTCTTTGGCTGGGTGTTGTTCACACCAAGAGCGACCTCTATTTCAAAGAAGCCCCGCAATTCTCACCGAAAGAAAATGAGCTTCGGGAGCGCCTTAAGAGCTACCGACAAATGGGTGCCCTTGCCTCAGAGATGGAGCTCTCCGCCCATTTCCTTCTGAAAGACTACTATACGTCTTCTAGGCGTCGTATCTTGTCGGGTGGGATTCTAGGTATTGTGGCAAACGCCCCTGAGTTTGGGCGTGTGGCTCCAGAGGAGCACGAGGGCCTTGAAGACCGCCTCCTTCTAGCGGGCCTTGAGTCCATGCATACGCTTTGGACGACCCAAAGCGGCGAAGCGAACGGATGGGTCGATTATTACATGCATTCTATATCCGAGGCATAACGCAATGCAGCAATCGCGGTTTCGAACGGAGAGAGACTCCCTAGGCGAGGTTATGGTGCCCGAAGAGGCGTATTACGGCGCCCAGACTCAACGGGCCGTTGAGAACTTCCACGTTAGCGGGCAGCGCTTCCCGAGGGTCTTCATTAAAGCGCTCGGGCTTATCAAGGGCTATGCGTCGGAAGCGAATGCCGAGCTTGGCCAGTTGGACCCTGTTCTCGCAGACGCGATCGGTAGGGCCGCAAAGGAAGTGGCGGAGGGGAGTCTCGATAAAGAGTTCGTCGTGGATGTCTACCAGACGGGCTCGGGAACTTCGACCAACATGAACGTCAACGAGGTCATTGCAAGCCGTGCCAACGAGCTTCTGGGCGGGAAAAAGGGCGATCGTTTCCCAGTTCATCCAAATGACCATGTCAACAAAGGACAGTCGAGCAACGATGTCATCCCAACGGCTATCCACGTGGCCGCCTACGATGAGCTCAAAGGGAACCTCCTGCCAGCTCTTTTTAGGCTCGAAGGTGCACTTGCAAAAAAGGCCGAATCGTTCTTTGACGTGTTGAAAATTGGTAGGACTCACCTTCAAGATGCCGTTCCTATGCGGCTTTCCCAGGAGTTTGGAGCTTATGCGACGATGCTAAGGCATGCAGGTGTTCGCCTGAAACATTCAGAATACTTCCTGGAAGAGCTTCCAATCGGCGGTACGGCCGTAGGGACCGGACTGAACGCGCACCCAAAGTTCGGCCAGGCCGTTGTCGAAAAATTGCAAGAAGGATTAGGGTATCCGTTTCGTACGGCCGAGGATAAGTTCGAGGCTATTGGGGCAAAAGATGCCCTTGTTGAATTGAGCGGGGCATTGAAGTCTTTGGCCGTGAGCCTTATTAAAATCGCCAACGATATCCGTCTGCTCAATTCCGGCCCCCGTTGCGGAATAGGGGAAATCAAGGTTCCATCCGTCCAGCCAGGTTCCTCTATCATGCCGGGCAAGGTGAACCCTGTGATGGCCGAGATGGTGTGTCAAGTAGCCGTACGTGTGATCGGGAACGATGCAATCGCCACGTTGGCCGGTTTTTCTGGGAACCTAGAGCTCAACACCATGATGCCAGTCCTAGCCCATTCGATTTTGGAGAGCTTGAGCCTTTTGGCCAACGCCATGGAGGCGTTTCGTGCAAAGTGTATCGAGAACATCCTTGCAGATTCTGGGCGATGCCATGATTGGCTAGAAAAAAGCCTCGCCTTGGTTACCGCCTTGACTCCACAAATCGGATATGACAAGGCTGCGGCACTCGTAAAAAAGGCTTACGAAACCGGGCAGTCGCTAAAGGAAGTTCTTTTGGAAGAAGGAATTTATTCGAAGGAGGAGGCAGAGGCGCTACTAAACCCCGTCTCTATGCTTGGAGAAGCATTGCCTTAGAGGGCCGAAGTAGGGTATGCTTTAAATAGCGTGGAAAGAGTGGAAAGAGTAGTATAGCAGCTTTGAACTCCAAACTTCACATCTTCTTCCTCTCGTTCGTTTTGGATTGCCTGTTTAGGGTATGCGAGGGGCTGCGAGAGGATCCCATCAAACGAGATGGAAAGCTCGTCCGTTGAACGGCGTTTACGTGAGCTTTTGGAGCCGGAGATCCTTGCCTTGGGTTTTCGGCTTGTTCTTGTGAGCGTGGATCGCGAACAGAGCAAATGGATGGTTCGTCTCTACCTCGATACGATGGACCCCGCATCCCGGAGAGTCAACATTGAGGACTGCGCCAAGGTGTCGGAAAGTTCCTCGCTGTTGATCGATAACGATACCCCATTTGAGGGGGCATACACAATCGAAGTTTCTTCAAGGGGAATCAATCGGCTCTTGGGACCTAAAGATGACTTTAAGAGTTATATCGGCAAGAGGCTTGTGCTTCGGCTTGAGAAGGGGTATTTCGGGAAGAAGGAGGCCCAAGGGACGCTTATAGGGGTTGAGGGCGACAGGCTAACGCTCCATATGGGGTCGACGGCTCAGGAGCTTGACGTGCCCTTTTCCGCCATCCGGAGGGCCCATCTTGTGTACGATTTTGATAGAAACGATTTTCTCTAGCCTAAGCACGCTTTCCTAGCAATAAACGCACGCGAAAGAGCCCATGAGTACAGAGTTGAAACGCATTATCGAACAGGTTGGCAAAGAAAAAGATATCAGCAAAAAAGTCCTGATTGACACGATTAAGACTGCCGTCCTGTCCGCCGCCAAGAAGAAGTACGGTAGCCAACGGCCGATTAGCGTCCTGTTTGACGAAGAGACAGGGGCCTTTGACATCCACGAGAGTTATCGTATTGCTCAAAACGTCGAGGACCCGACGCAGGAGGTTTCCCTTGAAGAGGCGAGACAATACAACGAGTCGGCAGAAGTAGGCGATGTCCTCGAGCGCCACCTTGAGTCCGGCGACTTGATGAATTTAGGGCGAATTGCCGCCCAGACGGCCAAGCAGGTTTTGATGCAACGCATCCGGGAAATCGAGCGGGAAAACATTTATAATGAGCTCATTTCCAGAAAAGGCGAACTGGTCAGTGGTATTGTTCAGCGGATCGATCGGGGAGGCAATATTGTCGTCAACATCGGGAAGACGGACGCGCTTTTGCCTTCCAGCGAGCAGATTTGGGGAGAACATTACAGCCAAGGTGACAGGATTCGCGCGTACCTCTTAGACATCCGCCTCGAAGGCCGGGGGCCGCAACTGATCCTTTCAAGGACTCACCCGCAATTCCTTGTTCGTCTGTTCGAGCTAGAAGTCCCGGAGATTCGAAACGGCCTCGTTGAGATCGTCAACATAGCCAGAGAGCCGGGGATGAGGTCTAAGGTGCTCGTAAAAAGCAAAGATCCAAACGTTGATCCGGCCGGTGCTTGCGTAGGAGTAAGGGGCTCAAGGATACAAAATGTCCTTCAGGAGTTTCGCTCCGAGCGTATTGATGTAATCCCTTACCATAAGGACATCGAACATCTCGCCCAAAAGGCGCTTGCCCCTTGTGAGATCTTAAACGTGGTTGCCCTAGAAGAACACAAGACGCTTGAAATCACAGTTCCGGATGAGCAGCTTTCCTTGGCTATCGGCAAGAAGGGCGTTAACGTTCGGCTTGCCTCGAAGCTGCTTGGCTGGAACATAGACATCCGGAGCAAGTCCGAAGTCCAAAAGATCCGTCAGCTTGCGAAAGAATCCGTCAAGTTCCTTCAAGATATGGACGAGGCGTTGGCCCTAGCCTTAAGCTCCGTTGGGGTTGAAACACTCGATGATCTCTCCAAGATGGGTGAAAACCAATTTGAGAAGCTACCCCCGGATGTGGATCGGGGACTTGCATCTACGCTTAAGCGTCGGGCAAAAGAGCTCTTATCTCCTGCATCGTTCAGGTCGGCAACAAAAGAAAATCAAGAAACGGAAAGTCTAGCCCAAGTTACGGAAGGGGCTGGCGCAAACGGGTAAAGGTCTCTATGGCAAAGTCTAGGCTCTATGAGTTCGCGAAGGCCCTTGGGTTAGAGAGTAAAGAGGTCATTGCAATTGCCTCGGCGTGTGGGCTTGAGCGACGAATATCCCCCTCCTCTACGCTTGACGAGGAAGAAAAAGCGAAAATTCTGTCTTTTATCCAAGACCGAAGAGCGCCGAAGCAAGCAGAGCGTGCTTCATCCGTGGTGATTCGTAAGGCAAGGGAAACGAAACCGCCCGAGGTTATTATCGAAGGGCCCAACGGGGAGTCTTCTTCTGAAGAATCCCGGCCGGCCCCTAAAGAGGCCACCCCTCAGAGCACGTCGTTACCTGAAGATAAGGATGCCGGCGTTTGGGCCTCAAAGGAGGCAGAACCAAGCTTGGAGTTGGAGCCTAGCCCAACCGTTGAAGGCGAAGAGGCTGCGCCCAATGAGGCCTTGGTCAAAGAAGATCTCTCCATCCATATTACTGTCCCTCAAGAACCCGAGCCTGAAAGTCAGACAAAGCAGGTCATGGAAGAGCCCAAGGAGGCGGAGGTTTCCGAACCGGAAAAGCCGGTAAAGGAAGAAGAGAAGAAGAAGGAGAAGTGGGTTGACCTTAAGAAGGAGGCACCCAAAGATCATCCCGGAAAAGCCAAGAAACGCGTAAGGGAAGTAAAAGAAAAAGACGACGTTCAGTTAATCCTTGAAAAACCTCTTGAAGATGAGGCGGTAGGAGAGGTCAAGCCCGCGGAGATCCTCCCAAGTCCAAAACCTATAAAAAGGGCAAAGATTGACGAGGCAAGGAGGCGCCCTTCAAGCCTTCCTCCGTCCGCCCAGAAGAGGGTCGTTCGAATGGAAGGCACGCTTACAGTAGGAGAAATGGCCAAACAAATGGGGGTCAAGGCCTCCGAGTTGATTCGCAAGCTGATTGAGCTAGGAGTTATGGCAAACGTGAATCAAGCCTTGGATCCGGATACGGCTCAGCTCATTGCGGGCGAGTTTCGATACAGCGTGGAAAACCACGAAGCGCGGTTTGACGATGCCGTTATCCTGGAAAATATTCGCCATAAAGAAGCCAAAGAGCTTCTACGCCCCCCCGTTGTGACGATCATGGGGCACGTGGATCATGGAAAGACGACATTGCTCGACGCTATCCGTAAAAGTAGGGTCGCCGAAACGGAAGCTGGCGGAATTACGCAGCATATTGGTGCTTATACCGTTGACACGAGGGGGGGGCGGATTACGTTCCTGGATACCCCTGGCCACGAGGCCTTTACAGCGATGAGGGCCCGTGGGGCCAGGGTCACGGATATTGCCGTGCTTGTCGTGGCTGCGGATGATGGGATCATGCCCCAGACGATAGAAGCCATCAACCACGCAAAGGCAGCTAAGGTACCGATTATTGTCGCGATCAATAAGGTCGACAAGGCGAATGCGAACCCTGACCGGGTTAAGCAAAGCTTAACCGATTATGGGCTCGTTCCAGACGATTGGGGCGGAAATACGGTAGTTGTCCCTCTTTCGGCCAAAACAGGCGAGGGGTTGGATGGGCTTTTAGAGTTGCTTCTCCTTCAGACCGAATTGCTCGAATTAAAAGCTCGCTACGAGGGGCCTGCGGTGGGTGTCGTCATCGAATCCAAAATGGACCCGAAACGAGGGTCTATCGCGACAGTACTCGTGCAAGAGGGTACGCTTAAGGTAGGAAATTACGTTGTTGCAGGGGCGACTTTTGGCAAGGTGCGTGCGCTCCTTTCGGACAAGGGACAAAGGATAAGCGAAGCTACTCCATCTGTTCCCGTCGAGATCCTTGGGCTGCCACAGGTGCCCCAAGCCGGAGAATTTATTTTTGTCATGCCGGACGAGCGCGAGGCTAGGCGAATTGCTGGAAAGCGGCTCGACTACCAAAAGGCGCAGGAGTTTTCCGCCGTTTCGAAGAAAGTCACGCTAGAAGACCTCTACGAAAAGATCCAGAAAGGGGAGATAGAAGAGCTTAACCTCGTCTTAAAGGCAGATACGGATGGAGCTGTCGAGGCGCTTAAGAAGAGCCTTACGCCTATCTCACACGAGAAGGTCCAGCTCAACCTCGTCCATGCAGCCGTAGGAAACATCTCCGAATCGGACGTGATGTTGGCCTCTGCTTCGAATGCGCTAGTTATAGGGTTTAACGTGAAACCCGAAAAGAAGGTTCTCGACCTTGCCCAGAGGGAGAAGGTAAGCGTCCGCGTGTACAGCATCATCTACGAGCTACTCGAGGACTTAAGGCAGGCAGTCGTGGGCAAGCTTAAGCCCGAGATCAAAGAGGTGATACTAGGTCAGGCGGAGATTCGGCAGGTCTTTCGTGTCACGAAGATGGGCAACGTGGCCGGATCGTACGTGACAAAAGGGAAGCTTCTTCGAAGCGCCATGGCAAGACTCATTAGGGAAGGGACTATCGTTGCTGAGGGCAAGATCGGTTCCCTTAAGCGCTTCAAGGAGGATGTACGAGAAGTTGCCCAAGGCTACGATTGCGGCGTGAGCCTAGAGGGATTTGATGATTATAAGGAAGGCGATGTTATCGAGGCCTATGCACTCGAAGAGCAGGCGGTAACGGCTTAAGGCCATGGTCGTCGTTGTTTGTAGGGCCAGGTTCCTTATCCCCTACAAGCCGTCCTTAAAAGACAAGCGCAGCTTCGCCCAAGCTATTGTCGCAAGGCTTAAGAGCCGTTACAACTTGGCTGTCTCTGAGGTGGATGAACTCGACAATCACGAAGTGCTGACTCTTGGGTTCTCTGCAGTAGGCCGGGAGGTTCGCGCGCTTCAAAGGGTTCTCCAAGGGGGAGTCTCCTATATCGAGAGTCAATTCGGAATAGAGTGCCTGGAAGACAGGCAAGAAATTCTGACATACTCCCAAAACACTCCGTTTTCGACGGGGTGGGAAGAAAAATACTCCTAAGGGGATTGGGATGCATCGAGCCCAACGCGTATCTTCACTCTTGAAAGAGGAGGTCTCTTGGATTATCGAGCGTGAGCTGAAAGATCCAGAGGTCAGCATGGTAACGATTGTAGAAGTAGAGCTCAGTAAAGACTTCCGGCTGGCACGCGTTTACTTTAGCTCCCTGGCTTCAGATGAACAGGCTACAGCCGAGCTTAAGGCGCTTAACAAGGCAAGCCCATTCATCCGAAAGCTTCTTTACAGGCGTCTAGATTTAAAGATTATTCCCGAACTCAGCTTCGAAAGGGACACGGCTTTTGAGTACGCTCGAAGGATTGAAGCGCTTCTTGCCAGAATACATGAGAATCAGTAACTTTGAAGCCGAGATGGGAGCGATAGCTCTTGCCTTTTCCAAGGCGGAGCGTGCGCTTATAACGTCTCACGTTTCTCCCGAGGCGGATAACGTAGGCTCGTGTCTTGCAATTGCGCACACGTTTCGCGCCCTCGGAAAGAATGCAAAGGTGTGGCTTAGGGACGGAGTTCCAGACTATCTGAAGTTCCTTCCTGGTGCTGAGGATGTTTCTTCTGGCCCGTTTGCGCTCGAATATCCATACGACCTTCTGATTGTTGTAGACTGCGGGGACTTTGAACGCATTGGAGAGGCCAAGGAAAGGCCGCAAAAGGGTGCTTCGTGCGTTGTGAATATCGACCACCACGCAACCAATACTCGCTTTGGTGATATCAATTGGATCGACCCAGAAGCAGCGGCAACGGGCGAGATGGTATATTTGTTGCTTCGAAGGCTCTGCTTTGAAGCTTCTCCAGAGGTAGCCAGTTGCCTATTGGCCGCAATCAGCGCAGACACCGGGTCGTTTAAGTACAGCAACACTACAGCCCGTACGTTTTTTATTGCCTCGGAGCTCGTTCGGATGGGCGCCAAACCAGAAAAAGTGGGCATGGCGCTGCACAGCCACTATCCTAAGGAAAAGATTTTTCTAATGGGCAAGGTATTCGCTACGCTTGAGCTGTTTGGTAAAGAAAAAATATCAACAATCTCTGTATTTCAAGAAATGCTCAAGAGTTGTGGCGCAAAACAGGAGCATACCGAAGGGTTTGTAGAGATACTCCGCGGAATCCCTGGAGTAGAGGTTGCCTGCCTTTTTCGTGAGCTTGGGCCTAACAGAACCAAAGTATCGCTACGCTCAAACGGCACACTGGATGTGGCCTCCGTATGCGGTGCCTTTGGAGGTGGAGGACATAAGATGGCCGCTGGAGCCGTTTTCGATGGCCCCCTGCAGGAAGCCAAGGAACGCGTCGTTCATCGTCTCCTTCAAGACATTTGCGTATAGCCGCTATGAATGGTGTTCTTGTAGTAGACAAGCCTGAAGGCGTTACGTCGTTTGATGTCTTGAATCGTGTCAAGAGAATGGTCGGAGCCAAAAAGGCCGGACATACAGGCATCCTTGATGCGTTTGCGGGTGGTGTCCTTCCTGTTTTTTTTGAGGAAGCCACAAAGCTCATTCCTTACATCCAAGACGGGAGCAGGACATACGAAGCTCTGGTAACCTTGGGTGTCGAAACGGACACCCTTGACCAAAAAGGCGACATTTTGGCTCATGCAGATGTTCCTGCTGTCGATAAAAGGTCCATCGAAGAGGTTTTGCGCTCGTTTTGCGGAGAAACATGGCAGGTTCCGCCCAAGTTTTGCGCAAAAAAAATTCACGGCAAGCGCGCTTCAGACTTGGCTCGCAAGGGCGTGGAGGTAGAGCTGAACCCCGTAAAAGTTTTTATCCGGGCCATTGAACTTTTGGACGTATCGCTGCCGAACCTCACGATCCGCGTCTATTGCCACAAGGGGACTTATATTCGGAGCCTTGCGAGGGATATAGGCCGCAAGATTGGAACCTTGGCCATGCTTAAGTCTCTTGTGCGAACCCAGTGTGGCCCTTTTGTCCTATCCGAAGCGGCCTCGCCGAGCGCGATGGGGTTGGAAGGGTCGAGCGCACTCCAGGGTCGTGTCCTGCCTATCGAAACGTTCGCTCGCAGGCTTTTTCCGGATGTTATGGTAACGCCCCGGGGCGCAAGAAGATTTTTTCAAGGAGAGCGGGTTGCGTTTGAAGATGTGGATTTAAGCAACCTCGACGGTGTTAGGGTGGAAAAAGAGGGGATGGTAAGCGTCTTTGAGAGCCATCACCGGCTTCGGCTGATCGGAGTTGGCCAGGCCGTCGTTCCGCTCGAACGAAATGCCCGCCTATGGCCTGGCTTGGGAGTGCTCCAGCCCTCCCGTGTTATTTTTATGTCTTGATCGATATATGGAATGCAACAAAAAGGAGGGTTTGTATGGAAAAGCGTAGCGTTGATGTAGCCGGGTTAATCCGGTCGTTTGGCCTGCATGAACGGGATACGGGCTCTCCCGAGGTTCAAGTCGCGATTCTTTCAAAGCGGATTGGATCGCTAAGCGGGCATTTTAAGCTCCACAAGAAGGATAACCACTCCAAGGTCGGGCTCTTTCGGATGGTTTCCAGGCGGAAAGGGCTGCTCGATTACCTGAAGAGAAAGAGTCCGGAGCGTTACCAAAGGCTGATTGAGGCGCTAGGGTTGCGGAGATAGCAATATAAAGGACAATCGGAGATTAATAAGAAGCATGGAACGAATCGTTGTAAGCACGAATTTTGGAGATGCTCCGCTATCGCTTGAGCTAGGCGGTGTAGCACGCCAGGCCTCTGGAGCTTGTTTGGCCCGCCATGGAGACAGCGTAGTCTTGGCCACTTGTTGTGTGGCCCAGGAGCCAAGAGAAGGCGGAGACTTTATCCCCTTAACCGTTGATTACGTCCAGATGACGTATGCGGCAGGAAAGATCCCAGGGGGGTTTTTTAAGAGAGAAGGGAGGCCCACAGAGCGGGAGGTTCTTTCTTCTAGATTTATTGACCGCTCGATCCGACCGCTTATTCCCAAAGGGTTCAACCGAGATATTCAGATTATCGTGACGGTTCTTTCTTCAGATTTGGTGCACGACACTGGCGTGCTTGCGATGATCGCCGCGTCATGCGCCGTCCATATTTCAGAGGTGCCTTTTACCGGGCCTATCGCAGGGGTACGTGTTGGCTACGACGGGAATACGTTTTCCCTGAACCCTCCCTCTCTCGAGTCTGCCAAAAACAGCGACGCTGAAGCCAAAGAGAACGGCACTGCCATGGATATGGTGGTGGCTAGTACACAAAACGCCGTCATCATGGTTGAAGGGGGAATGCTCGAGCTCGAGGAGGAGGCGGTTCTCCAGGGCATATTGTTTGGCTATGAGCAAGGGCGTGGCGTAATCGAGATTCAGGAGGAGGTTAGAAAAAAAGCGGGCAAACCAAAACTCGCCTTCGAGCCGCCGGACCTTCCCGAAGAAGTAAAGAATCTGTTGTCCAACGAGGGAACGGCCCTTTTGACAGAGGCCCTATCGATCCCGGAGAAGAAGGCCAGAAACCAAAGGCTATACGAGGTTCGGGCTCGACTCATGGAGCTGCTCGGCGACGATACCCAAGCAAAAAGGCTTTCTCAGCCTTATCTGTTCGAGCTCGAGCGCCATATTATGCGCAAGAAGGTCCTTGAGGACGGCATACGGATCGACAACAGAGAACCTAAAGGCATCCGAAACATCACAATCGAGGTGCCATTCTTGCCCCGTACGCATGGTAGCGCGCTATTTACCCGTGGCGAAACCCAGGCACTTGTGACGGTCACGCTTGGAACCTGGGTAGACGAGCAAAAGATTGAGCTGCTAGAGGGCGACCAGTATAAGAAATTCATGCTCCATTATAATTTCCCTCCGTTCAGCGTCGGGGAGGTTAAATTTTTAAGGTCTCCCTCACGCAGAGAAGTCGGCCATGGTCACCTTGCAGAACGCGCGCTTAGTGGCGTCGTTCCGGGTGATGAACAGTTTCCTTATACGATAAGGGTTGTTTCGGACATTTTTGAGTCCAACGGATCGTCCTCGATGGCTACCGTGTGCGGAGCAAGCCTAGCCCTGATGGATGCCGGTGTCCCGATAAGCGCCGCTGTCGCCGGGATTGCAATGGGGCTAATCAAGGAAGGAGACGATGTCGTCATCCTCTCGGACATCTTAGGAGACGAGGACCATTTGGGCGATATGGATTTCAAGGTTGCCGGAACCCGGAAAGGAATCACGGCCTTTCAAATGGATACCAAGATCAAGGGTGTGGATGCTGAAATCCTAAGAAAAGCCCTATTGCAAGCCAAAGAAGGCCGTCTGCATATCTTGGGTATCATGGAACATAGCATTCAAGGACCGAGAGAAGAGATTTCACTCTACGCCCCGAGGATTGTTACGCTCCAGATTAAACCCGAGAAGATTCGCGAAGTTATCGGCCCAGGCGGAAAGATGATCAAGCACATCGTCGACAAGACGAAGGCCAAGATCTTTATCGACGATTCCGGTACCGTAAACATAGCCTCTGTTGACAAAGAAGCGTGCGATGAGGCCATCCGGATGATCCAGGAGATCGTGAGAGAGCCGGAGGTTGGCCAGGTCTACATGGGGAAGGTTAAGAGCGTCGTGGATTTTGGCGCGTTTGTCGAGATCATGCCTGGAATTGTGGGGCTTTTGCATATCTCTCAGATCTCGAACGAAAGAGTCCACAACATCCACGACAGGCTAAAGGAGGGGGACGAGCTCCTTGTCAAAGTCCTGGAAGTTGATAGGGGAGGGAAAATTCGCCTTTCTCATAAAGAGGCTCAGGAGACACCCTAAAATAATCGAGTATAGCGATAAAAGGAGCATGCGATGGTTGCCATTCAAAGCCAAGAGGAGTTAGAAGGCGGGCTTGGCCAGCTTCTTGAGCGAATCCAAGCGTTAAGGGGGGGTCTTTGAGCTCGAGGCGAAAAAGATTCGCTTGAGCGAGCTAGAAGGCATGCTGGCCCAGCCCGAGACGTTTGAGAATCCTAAAAAGCTTCAGTTGTTTGGGCGAGAAAAGCGTCAGTTGGAGTTGGAGGTTTCTAGGGTCGAGCGGATCGAAGGTGAACTCAAAAGCGCCCTAGAGTTGCTAGACCTTGCCAAGGCGGAAGAGGACACCTCTTTGCTGGAGGAGATCAAGCGGCTCGTCCTACCTCTCGAACAAGACTTGGCTGCGTTTGAGATTGAAGTGCTGCTTGGAGAAGATGACGACAAGCGAAACGCCATCTTGACCGTCCAAGCAGGGTCTGGAGGAACGGATGCCATGGATTTCTGCCAAATGCTCCTTAGGATGTATGTGCGCTTCTCGGAAGAGGCGGGATTTGAGGCCGAAATCCTGGACTTACAAGAGGCCGAAGAGGCCGGTCTAAAATCGGCCACCTTTCTTGTTGCAGGAGAAAACGCTTACGGATACCTCAAGACAGAAAGAGGGGTTCACAGGCTGGTTCGGATCTCTCCGTTCGACACGAACAAGAGGCGGCATACTTCGTTCGCTTCGGTATCCGTTTACCCCGAAATCGAAGACGACATCGCCGTCGAAATTGACGAGAAAGACCTTAGGATCGATACTTTCCGGGCTTCTGGCAAGGGCGGACAGCACATCAACAAGACAGATTCGGCCGTTCGCATTACCCATATCCAAACAGGCATCGTCGTTCAATGCCAAAACGAGCGGAGTCAGTTTAAAAACAAGGCGATGGCCTTAAAGATTCTTAAATCTAGGCTCTACGATATTCTCAAAAAAGAGCAGGAGGTCAAGCTCTTAAGTTATAGCCAGGGTCAAAAAGAGGCGACCTTCGGGTCACAAATTCGGTCTTACGTCCTTCAGCCTTATCAGCTCGTAAAGGACCATAGGACGGACTTAGAAACTTCGGACGTCCAAGCCGTGCTCGACGGCCAGGTTTTTCCCTTCATCAAGAAGGCCCTGCTCGCAAGGGTCGGAGGATAGCTATGCCTCGAAAAACCAGACCCGTCCGGCTTGGTCCGTGGATTATAGGCGCGGGAAACCCAATCCGCGTTCAAAGTATGACCACGACGGACACGAGAGATGCGGAGGCGACGCTTCGTCAAATCGAAGCGCTTGAGCGTGTTGGGTGTGAGATTGTCCGTGTTGCCGTCCCTGACCAAGAATCTGCCGTCTCGCTAGGGGCAATAAAAAAAAGGGCCAGAATTCCGCTTGTTGCCGATGTCCACTTCGATTTCCGTCTTGCGCTCCGGTCGCTAGAAGCAGGGGTGGATGGCCTACGGGTTAACCCTGGCAACATTGGAAAAAAGGCCAATATCGCACTGCTCGCCAAGGAAGCCAAGGCGCGTGGAGTCCCTATTCGGGTTGGGGTTAACGCGGGCTCCCTAGAAAAAGACCTTTTGACTTCGCTCGGAATGAGTGCGGAAGGAATGGTCGCATCAGCCAAAAGGAGCGTGGAGCTGCTTGAAGATGTCGGGTTCACCGACATCAAGGTGTCCTTGAAGGCCTACGATGTTCCGACAACTATCCGCGCTTATCAGATTTTTGCCGCCTCCTTCGATTACCCCCTGCACCTTGGCATTACAGAAGCCGGTACCAAGTTTTCGGGTGCTATCCGGAGCGCCTGCGGCCTGGCCGTCCTCCTTTGGCATGGAATTGGTGATACGATCAGGGTCTCTTTGGCGAGCGATCCTGTAGAAGAAGTACGGGTAGGGTATAGCATCCTAAGGTCTATGGGGCTTCGGTCGAGAGGGGTCGAGGTTGTTGCCTGTCCAACCTGCGGCCGGCTTGAAATCGACGTGGAGGAGCTCGGCAAAGAGGTGGAAGAGGCACTCGCCTTCGTGGAGCAACCGCTTAAGATTGCCGTGATGGGCTGCATAGTGAACGGCCCGGGAGAAGCAAGAGATGCCGACATTGCCGTTGTCGGAGGAAAAGACAGCGCGGTTCTCTATATTAAAGGAAAGCCGATGGCGAGGTTGCAGAAGGCGCAAATCCTGGAACGCCTAGTTCAAGAAGCAAAGGCGTTGGTTGAAAGAGGGAATATTGAAGAGAAGGTTCCAGGGGCTAAGGAGGCTCTTTCATGAAGATGTCGCGCGCCCTGATACCCACGCTCCGCGAAGACCCCAAGGACGCCGAAGTTATTTCCCATAAGCTTCTGGTACGTGCAGGCTTTATCCGAAAGGTTGCCGCGGGCATTTACACGATGCTTCCTTTGGGGTTGAGGACGGTAGGAAAGCTCATGGCGCTCGTGCGTGAGGAGATGGAGCGTGCAGGGGCAATTGAGATCCAGATGCCGCTTGTCCAACCCAAGGAATTATGGACTTCCTCGGGGAGATGGGAGCTTTACGGAAAAGAACTCCTAAGGCTTAAAGACCGAAAAGACCAAGAGTTCTGCTTGGCGCCAACACACGAAGAGGTCGTTACCGAGCTCATCAAAAATGAAGTTCGCTCGTACAGGCAACTCCCGTTGATCCTCTACCAGATTCACACCAAATTCCGCGATGAGATCCGCCCGCGCTTTGGCCTTATGCGTGCCAGAGAGTTTCTCATGAAAGATGCCTACAGCTTCGATGTCTCTGAGGCTTGCAGCATGCAAGCCTACCAGACAATGTATTCCGCCTACGAGAGGATCTTCAGAAGGATAGGTCTTAAGTTTGAAGTGGTAGAAGCGGATACGGGTACGATTGGAGGAAGCCTTTCCCATGAGTTCCAAGTGCTTGCCCCAACGGGCGAGGATAAGATTGCTCGGTGTAACGGCTGCAAAAAGGCCTGGAACGCGGAACTGGCTCCTGTAGCCAAGCCTCGTTTTGTAATGCCTGGATCACCCCTCCCTAAAGAGAAGGTTAAAACCGGCGATGCCGCCACAATCGAAGAAGTTGCGGTCGTTCTTGGGCTTCAGCCCGAACAAATCTTAAAATCCCTGCTTATCCAGACAGAACGAGGGCCCTACCTCGCCGTTGTTCGTGGCGACCGGATTCTTTCTTTGCCCAAGTTCAAGCGTTCTCTGGGCCTGGTGGAGGCTGAGCTTGCCCAGGATTTGACTGGACTGCCGGAGGGCCAAATCGGCCCTATTGGCCAAGCTTGGCCTGTGGTTGCAGATTACAGCGTCGCTGGAGTTCAAAACGGTGTAGCCGGGGCAAACGAACCCGGTTACCACTGGGTCAACGTGAACTATGCGCTGGATTTCGAGGCCCAGACGCTGGCCGACCTTACTCTTGCCCAGGAAGGCGACTGCTGTGGCGTATGCCAAGAGCCTCTTTCTCTTTCTAGGGGAATTGAGGTTGGGCAGGTTTTTTGCTTGGGAACAAAATACTCCAAGCCGATGGAAGCAGTCTTCTTGGATGCCGACGGGAACAAAAAGCCTACAGTGATGGGATGTTACGGCATCGGAATCGGGAGAACTGTTGCGGCCACCGTCGAACAGTGCCATGATGACCAAGGAATCCGCTGGCCTGTCTCTTTGGCCCCGTTTGCCGTTCACCTGGTTTTGCTTGACACAAGACAATCAGAGCTTGTCTCGCTTGCCGACTCGTTGTATTCGGCTCTCTTGGCTCAAGGCGTGGACGTCCTCTACGACGATCGGGAGGAACGTCCGGGGGTAAAATTCCACGATGCTGACCTCATCGGGCTTCCGCTTCGCTTGACGATAGGGAAAAAGTATAAAGAGAAGGGTTTGGTCGAGATCAAGGCAAGAGACGCGTCGTTCATGGAAGATATGCCCCCTGAAGATGCGAGCAAACGGATTCATGCATTCTTGAGCCAGCAAGGTATGGCAAATGGGTGAGGTTATTTTCGCGCTGGACGACGAGCGGTTGGAGGCGGCGCTTGGTTGGGTTGACCGCCTGAAGGAGCGTATAAGCTGGTTTAAGATAGGAAGCGCTCTGTTTACGCGTTACGGGCCAAAATCCATCCTGGCTGCCAGGGAAGCAGGTGCGAGCCATATCTTTTTAGACCTTAAATTTCACGATATCCCGACGACCGTCCTTAAGGCTCTCCAAGGGGCCGCGGAGCTTGGCGTGGACATGGTGAACTTGCACATCTTAAGCGGACAGGAGACGCTAGAGATGTGCAGCGCTTGGGTTCGGTCGCTCCCTCAAGGTTCCCATTGTCCTCTTGTTGTGGGGGTTACCGTCCTTAGCTCTCTGAAAACTGAAGACCTTCAAATGCTCGGGTTTGCAGGCCCGAGAGAAAAGCTTCTTCTTGAGCTTGCATCTCTAGGGAAGCAGGCAAGCCTAGACGGTGTGGTCGCTTCAGGGGAGGAGATCGGCCCCGTCCGGAAGGCATTCCCTAAGGATTTCCTTATCGTTTGTCCGGGCGTGTTTGTAGGGGATGAGATGAGCCTCCCTAAAGACCAAAAGAATAGTCTTCATGCCAACGAGGCGTTTTCGTTAGGTGCTGATTTCGTTGTGCTAGGTAGGTCGCTAAGGCAATGTCAAGACCCCCAAGGAATATTGGCCACGCTCGCCCGCTAGAGGGTCAGAATTTTCTGGTGTTTGGCGTCCATCCTGTGATGACGCTCGTTGCCCAAAGGCCAGAAAGCATCGGAAAAATTTGCCTAAAGCCCGGGTTGCGTTCGAGCTTGCTTGAGCCCTTCCTTCGGGAACTTCAGGCCAAAAAAATTGTTTGGGAGTTTCAAGATGAGGCCTTTTTTGGGCAGCTCTCCAAAGAAAGCGTGCACCAGGGCCTCGTCGCAATCATGAAGGACGTTTCGCAGATGGACGAAGAGGACCTCTTCGAGCGTCTGACCCGAACACACGAAAGGCCGCGTGGCATTGTATGTCTTGACCAACTCCAAGACACGAGGAACCTTGGAGCAATCGTGAGGGCAGGGGTTGCGTTCGGCCTTGAAGACTATGTGCTCACAAGGCATGGTCAGGCCCGGGTCGGTGAGGCCGCCTGGAAGGCTTCCGCAGGCATGCTGGCCTATGCCCGCCTATTTTTTGCAACCAATCTAGGGAGGGTGTTGAAGCGCCTTAAAGACCTAGGCTATTGGGTAGTGGGGCTCGATGCAACCGTTAAAGATTCGGGCCAGGCGTTTACTTTCCCTGAGTCGTGCGTTTTTGTGTTTGGTTCCGAGCACAAAGGGATCCGAGAAGGGTTGCGCAAAAAATGCGATTTTTCTTTTAGGATTCCCTTAGATTCAAGGGTAGAGTCGCTCAACGTGGCTTCTGCGGCCTCGATCGTGTTTTATATGTTCAGAGAACAGTTCGTTGACAAGTTCAAGACTGGATGATAAAATACGAGATTCTATGGGTTAGGCTTGAATAAAATGCAACAAGCTGGCGTAGCTCAACAGGTAGAGCAGCTGATTTGTAATCAGCAGGTTGCGGGTTCGAGTCCCATCGCCAGCTCCATGTGGAGAGGTTCCCGAGCGGCCAAAGGGAGCGGTCTGTAAAACCGCCGGCTTCGCCTTCGGAGGTTCGAATCCTCCCCTCTCCACCAAAGCGGAAAAAACCGGTATACTCTAGTAATTAAGGGGCGGTACTCAATAGGGCGGGAATAGCTCAGCGGTAGAGCGCGAGCCTTCCAAGCTCGGGGTCGCGGGTTCGAATCCCGTTTCCCGCTCCAAAAGCCCACGTAGCTCAGGCGGTGGAGCACTTCCTTGGTAAGGAAGAGGTCACCGGTTCGAGTCCGGTCGTGGGCTCCAGGCTTCTCGAACATCACCCACCAAGGAGTACGGAAAGACCATGGGAAAGGCGAAATTTGAGCGCACCAAGCCCCATCTAAACGTAGGCACGATCGGGCACGTCGACCACGGCAAGACAACGCTCACCGCGGCGATTACGAAGGTGCTGGCCAAGAAGGGGTTGGCCGAGTACGTCCCGTTTGATTCGATCGACAAAGCGCCAGAGGAGAAAGCCAGGGGCATCACGATCGCCACGGCCCACGTCGAGTACCAGTCGCTAAAGCGCCACTACGCGCACGTCGACTGCCCTGGCCATGCAGACTACGTCAAGAACATGATCACCGGTGCCGCCCAGATGGACGGGGCTGTCGTGGTCGTCTCGGCCGCCGACGGGCCAATGCCACAGACAAGAGAGCACATCCTCCTGGCCCGTCAGGTGGGCGTCCCTTATATTGTCGTTTTTATGAACAAGGTGGACATGGTCGACGATCCCGAGCTTCTAGATTTGGTCGAGCTAGAGGTAAGAGAGCTTCTGTCCGAATACCAGTTCCCGGGGGATGAGATTCCAGTGGTCCGTGGCAGCGCGCTCAAGGCCCTCAACGAGGGCACAGGCGAGCGGGACGACCCTAACTCCAAGCCCATCTGGGAGCTTCTGGACGCCCTGGATGCCTACATCCCCGAGCCAAAGAGGGAAACCGACAAGCCTTTCTTAATGGCAATCGAGGATGTGTTTACGATCTCCGGCCGGGGGACGGTCGTAACCGGCAGGATAGAGCGGGGTATCGTGAAGGTAGGCGACGAAGTCGAGATCGTCGGGTTCCACCCGACCGTCAAGACGGTCGTTACGGGCGTAGAGATGTTCCGAAAGCTCTTAGACGAGGGGAGGGCGGGGGACAACGTCGGCTGCCTTCTTAGAGGCGTCAAGCGTGACGATGTGGAACGTGGTCAGGTTCTGGCCAAGCCGGGTTCAATCACTCCGCATACGGTGTTCAAGGCCGAGGTCTACGTCCTTAAGAAGGAAGAAGGAGGCAGGCATACCCCGTTCTTTACGGGATACCGTCCCCAGTTCTATTTTCGGACGACGGACGTTACCGGTGTGGTAAAACTCCAAGAGGGTGTCGAGATGATCATTCCAGGGGATAACGCCAACCTCGAGGTCGAGTTGATCGCCCCGGTGGCTCTCGAAGAGCAGGTCCGCTTCGCCATCCGTGAAGGCGGAAGGACGGTAGGTGCCGGTGTTGTAACCCAGGTCGTGAAATAAAGGAGCGGGGGGATGCGAGACATCATAACGCTTGCCTGCAACACTTGCAAGCGAAGGAACTATACAACGACCAAAAATAAGAAGACAACAACCGACAGGATTGAAAAGAAAAAGTACTGCAGGTATTGCCGTAGCCATACTCCTCATCGAGAGGTTAGGTAGCGTTAGGTATTTATCATAGGCCAGTAGCTCTAACGGCTAGAGCGCCGGACTCCAAATCCGGATGCTGGGGGTTCGAATCCCTCCTGGCCTGCCAATTTTATTATACATGAAGGCTAAAGATGCTGAACGCGAAGCGAATTGTGCGGTTTTTAGGCGACTCCAAAGCAGAGCTTGGGCGGGTAACATGGCCTGGGGTACGAGTGACGGCTGCTTCGACATCGGCGGTGCTCGTGTTTGTAGGGCTATTCAGCGTTTACCTCAACCTTGTTGATGTGGCCTTAAGTTTTGCTGTCCGGTATGTTCTTGGTTAGGTTGCAAGATGGAAAAACAATGGTATGTGGTTCATACCTACACAGGGTCCGAGAATAAAGTCAAACAGCAGCTTGCAGATAGGATTGCCCAGAAAGGCATGGAGGATTTTTTTGGGGAGATCCTCGTCCCGGAAGAGAATATAGTGGAGCTCGTCAAGGGGCAAAAGCGCACCTCCAAGCGGAGGTTTTATAGTGGATATATACTCGTTCAAATGCACATGAGCGAGAAAACTTGGGATTTGGTACGGCAAATCCCAAAGGTTACCGGGTTTGTAGGCGAAGGGCATATACCTACTCCCGTACAAGAAGAAGAGATCGGCAGAATAAAGCGTCAAGTCGAAGAGGGAGCGGGCAGGCCAAAGCCAAAAGTTGTCTTTGAAAAAGGAGAGATCGTCCGGGTCATCGACGGTCCGTTCACGAATTTCACGGGGGCCGTACAAGAAACAAAGCCAGACCGTGGAAAAGTTAAGGTGCTGGTGAGTATTTTTGGGCGAGCCACGCCGATCGAACTGGACTTTATCCAAGTATCTAAGGTGTAACAAGAGAAGGGTCTGAAGATGGCCAAGAAAACCGTAGGCGAAGTGAAGCTTCAGCTGCCAGCTGGAAAGGCAAACCCTGCTCCTCCTGTAGGGCCGGCTCTGGGAAAGTTTGGGGTCAACATCATGGAATTCTGTAAGCAATTCAATGCCCAGACTGCTTCTCAAGAGGGTAGCATTATTCCGGTCATCATTACGATTTTTGATGACCGGTCTTTCTCGTTTGTTTTAAAGACTCCGCCGGCAAGCGACTTAATTAAAAAGGCTCTTGGGCTCGAGAAAGGGGCAAAGCTTCCTGGAAAAGAGAAGGTAGGGCGTTTGGGCCAAGGAAAGGTTCGAGAAATTGCACAACTCAAGATGCCCGATTTAACGGCTGCTTCTTTAGACGCGGCGGTTCAGACCATTATGGGTACCGCAAGGAGTATGGGCGTGGAGATTGTAGCAGAATAGGAGGAGATGGGATGGCCAAGAGGGGAAAACACTACAGAAGGGTGCTGGGCCTCGTCGACCGAATCAAGCGGTACGATTTGGGTGCGGCCGTTGCGTTGGTGAAGGAAATGCATTACGTCAAATTTGACGAGATGCTCGAGGTAGCCTTTCGGCTTGGGGTAGACCCAAGGAAAGCCGATCAAATGGTCCGAGGAACCGTCATGTTGCCTCACGGCGTAGGTAAGGTGCCTCGCATTGCCGTCTTTGCCAAAGGGGAAAAGGCACTTGAGGCCGAGAAGGCAGGGGCAGACATCGTAGGCGCAGAGGATTTGATCGAAAAGATCCGTGGAGGATTTTTCGAATTCGACCGGACGTTGGCCACTCCGGACATTATGGGACAGGTGGGAAAAATCGGAAAAATCCTTGGCCCAAAAGGACTCATGCCTAACCCGAAGGCAGGAACGGTTACATTTGACATCGCAAAGGCGGTTGAGGAGATGAAAAGGGGAAGGCTTGAATTTCGAGTAGACAAGGCGGGCAATGTGCATTTGCCCGTAGGAAGATGGAGCTTTGCGCAAACGCAACTCGAGGAAAACATTAAGGCAGCAATCGATGCCATACAGAGGTCAAGGCCTTCTTCGGCCAAAGGGACATACCTACGTACGCTCCACGTCTCAGGTACGATGACCCCATCTGTAGAGCTAGACGTTACCGGCTTTAGGAAGTAGGGGGCCAGAGATGCAAAAACAAGAGAAAGAGCGTTTGGTCAACGAACTTATCGACCAGCTCCGAGACACCTCACTGCTTGTTCTGAGCAACTTCCAAGGGATTAACGTTCAGGAAATGAACCGCCTAAGGAGGCTTGTCCAAAAGAGCCAGGGGCACTTTCGCGTGGTCAAGAACACGCTCATAAAGCGAGCGCTCGGCGATTCCGGGTTTCTAGGGTTGGATTCGCTCTTGAGTGGCCCAACGGCTATCTTTTACACCGACCAGCAGGATCCTTCGGTATTGAGCAAGACGATCTTGGCTTTTCTTAAAGAAAGGCCGGAATTGTCTGTAAAGGGCCTTGCCTTAGAGAAGGCGGCGTTAAAGTCTGAAACGCTCAAAGATCTCAGCGAGCTCCCTTCAAAAGAACAACTCTTAAGCCATCTTGTCGGTGTTCTTACCGGCTTGCCGACAAGATTCCTACAATCCCTCAACTGTATACCTCAAAAGCTGGTTCTTACTATTGCTGCACTCGAAAAAGTTAAGGCATAATCTAACATTTCAATGTTTCTAACTACAACGCAAGAAGGGGGAGCTCCCATGGAGGCAAGGGCTATTAGTAAGGAAGATGTAATCCAATACCTAGAGGGGATTACTCTCCTAGAGTTGAAAGGCTTGGTAAAAGAGCTTGAGGAGAGGTTTGGGGTAAGCGCTCAGCCAGTTATGATGGCCGGCGCGGGGATGATGGCTCCTACGCAAGCCACTTCCGCGCAACCCGAGGAAGAGGAAAAGACGGAATTTGATGCCGTGCTGTCGGTGGTAGGAGAGAATAAAATCCAGGTGATCAAGGTCGTTCGAGAGATTACGGGGCTTGGCCTTAAAGAAGCAAAAGATCTAGTCGAAGCCGCCCCAAAGTCTGTCAAAACAGCCGTACCAAAGGAGGAGGCCGAGACGATCAAATCGAAGCTTGAAGGTGTCGGCGCAAAAGTCGAAATAAAGTAAATAAAGTAACGGCAGCCTTTTTTTCATCCAGGTTCGCCGAATCGCTCGTCCATTCTACCCCCCGCCGTAAGAAACTTAGTCTTTACGGATGGGGGTAGAATGTTGCCTTTAAAAGGGGCGTAGGAGCGGTTCTTTCTGCCAAGCAATTCTCAACACACCGCATGCCCAACGGGGTAGGATAATGAATATCACCTCTCTCAGAGAAAAGGAAATGGCTATTTCAAAAAAAAATAGTGCAAAGCTCCTTCGAAAGAGTTACGCACAAATAAAGACAGTCCTCGAGATACCAGACCTCTTAGAGCACCAAAGACAATCGTACCGTCAATTCCTTCAGTTAGATATCGAACCTGAACATAGGGCTAAGGTTGGTATCGAAGGCGCATTTGACGCCATTTTTCCTCTCGAGGATTTTTCCGGGGAAGCGTCCTTGGAATACCTCCGGTACGAGCTTTACCCTCCTAAGCATGACGAGGAAGAGTGTAGGGAGAGGGGGTTAACTTATGCCTACACCATGAAGGTCATATTTCGGCTTGTCTTGAACGAGATCGACCCTGAAACGCGCGCCCGTAGCATTCGGGACATGAGGGAGCAGGATACCTACTTCGGCGAGATTCCAGCAATGACCGAGAGGGGAACCTTCATTGTCGACGGGGTCGAGAGAGTGGTGGTCAACCAGCTCCACAGAAGCCCTGGCGTGTTCTTTGAGGTCGAAAAGCAAGCAGGAAGCACTACTGGTAAGCCGGTGTTTGCCGCTCGGGTCATTCCTTATCGTGGTTCATGGTTAGACCTTGAGTTCGCCTCGAACGAAAACCTCCAGCTGAAGATCGATAAGCGCAAAAAGCTTCCAATTGGCGTATTCCTCAGAGCGCTCGGGTTCTCAGAAGAATACCTGCTGAACTTCTTCTACGAAGGGAAAAAGGAGACGGTAGCAATCCGCAATGGCCAGGCGATTCTCTCGCTCGACAACCATGTCCATGCGGGGATCAAAGCGTATGCAGACTTCCTCCACCCTTCGGAGGATAGGATCCTGGTCGAAAAAGACAGAAAAATCACCCGAATGCTGCTCACGAAGCTTCGGGAAGAAAAAATTGAAACGTTTCGTCTCCCGCTTGAACAGCTAGAGGGAAGGGTGCTTGCCAGAACCTTGATTGACCCTGCAAGCGGAAAGGTTATTGCCAAGTGTAACGAAGAGTTGACTCGGGCCAAGATCGAGGCGATTGGCGGCTCGGGCCTCGAGTCGTTCGAAGTCCTCTTTATTGACGAAGTCAAAAGCGATTCGGTAATGCGGAAAGCCCTGCTTCAGGATCAAGACAAATGCAAGACCGCGTTCGAGGCTCAAAAGGAGATTGTGCGTAGGTTAAGGCCTGGGAGCGGTCTAACGAGCATCACGGAAGAGCTTGCAGGGCAATTTCTGAACGATCTACTGTTTAACCCGGAACGCTACGATTTAACCAGGGTTGGAAGGCACAAGCTCAACCTCAAGCTAAGAGATGTGTTCAAAGCAAAGGGCTTCGAATCTGGGCACCCTGAAGAGCGGATACTGCGCAAGGAGGACATTCTTTGCGTCATCGATTACCTGCTTCGCCTAAAAGCCGGGCTGCCATGGGTGACGCCGGACGACATTGACCACTTGGGCAACCGTAGGGTTAGGACAGTTGGAGAGCTCGTCGAGAACCATTTTAGACTTGGACTCCTTCGGATGACGAGAGCGATTAGGGAGCGTTTCAGTTCTGCCTCATCGATAGCCGACCTCATGCCCCATGACCTGGTAAATCCCAAGCCCGTAATGGCTGTCCTTAAAGAGTTCTTCGGAAGTTCGCAACTCTCTCAGTTCATGGACCAAACAAACCCGCTTGCGGAAACCACGCACAAGAGGCGGCTAAGCGCATTGGGCCCTGGGGGGCTTACTCGGGAAAGGGCCGGGTTCGAGGTTCGAGACGTTCATCCGTCTCATTACGGAAGGATCTGCCCGATCGAGACACCGGAGGGGCAAAACATTGGGTTAATTTCTTCGCTTACCACCTACGCCCGAATCAATGAATTCGGGTTTATCGAAACGCCCTACAGGCGGGTTATCGACGGGAAGGTCGTCGACGAGATCGTCTATCTTGCGGCATATGAAGAAGAAGACCACGCCATTGCCCAAGCGAACGAACCTGTAGACGAGGATGGCCGCTTCAAATCCAGCCTTTTACTATGCCGAAGAAGTGGAGAGTTTGTCCGAGTACCACCGAGCGAGGTCGACTACATGGACGTCTCTCCTGCTCAACTTGTAAGCATCGCTGCCTCCTTGATCCCTTTCCTGGAGCACGACGACGCGAATAGGGCATTAATGGGCTCGAACATGCAAAGACAGGCGGTTCCGCTTGTCAACCCTGAACCTCCAGTCGTAGGAACCGGTATCGAGAGCGTGGTTGCACGAGATTCAAGGCTATGCATTCAAGCGAAACGATCGGGAGTTGTGGAGAGTGTCGATGCCAACCGGATTGTAATCCGCCCGTTCGGAGAGGCTGATGCGCTCATGTCCGTCGTGGATGTATACCGGCTGGAGAAGTTTAGAAAGTCCAATCAAAATACATCCCTAAGCCAAAGACCTATGGTTCGGGTAGGCATGCGCGTCCAAGGAGGAGAGGTTTTGGCGGACGGCCCATCGATGTCAAGGGGGGAACTGTCGCTAGGAAAGAATATCTTGGTAGCGTTTATGCCGTGGGGTGGGTACAACTTTGAGGACTCCATCGTCGTGAGCGAACGGCTTGTCCGAGAAGATGTGTTCACCTCCGTGCATATCGAGGATTTCGAATGCGTAGCCCGAGAAACAAAGCTCGGAAAAGAAGAAATTACTAGAGATATTCCGAACGTCGGAGATCAGGCTCTAAAAGATTTGGACGAATCGGGTGTTGTACGGATCGGGGCCTACGTTGTGCCGGGTGACATTCTAGTGGGCAAAATAACCCCCAAGGGAGAAACTCAGCTATCACCGGAAGAGAAGCTTCTGCGTGCAATCTTTGGCGACAAGGCAAGCGATGTCAAGGATACTTCGCTTCGTGTGCCGCCGGGGGTTGAAGGAACGGTTATCGGCGCCCGAATTTTTACCAAAAAGGGCGGCGATAAAGATGATTATGGCATGCTTGACGAACGAGAGGAGCTTCAGAGGCTAAGAAGCCTGATGCAAGAGGAACTCCGGATCATCGAAAAGAGCTTTCTTCGCCATGTCCGCTCTAGCCTCGAAGGCAAGGTACTTGGCCAAGATGTTCAGCTCAAGCTCAAGCTCAAACAGGGGACGGTTCTTGACAGGGCCCTTCTTGATACGCTTCAAAAAGAAGACCTAAGGAGGCTGATCCTTGAGGATCAGGATATCAGGAAGAACCTCTCTGATTCGTGGACCTCTTACGAGCTTCAAGCCTCAGAACTGATCGAATTTTATAACCGAAAGATCCAAAAACTCAAGAAGGGGGAAGAGCTTCCCTCTGGGGTTCTCAAAAAAGTACGGGTAATCCTGGCCATCAAACGAAAGCTCCATATAGGAGACAAGATGGCGGGGCGGCATGGAAACAAGGGAGTCGTCTCCGTCATTCTTCCGATTGAAGCCATGCCTTTCGTGGCCGATGGAACTCCCGTCGATATGGTGCTCAACCCTCTCGGCGTTCCATCGAGGATGAACCTTGGCCAGATCCTAGAAGCCCATATTGGATGGGGCTGTCACGAATATGCAAAAAAGCTTGAAGAACATCTCAAAAGAAAGCGAGAAGGACTAAGAAAATACATCTCACAGGTTCTCCTTGAATTTTACGACTCAAAGGAGGCTCAGGATTTTCTCGAGAAGTTAGACGATGAAGAATTCTTCGAGTATGTCCAATTCCTCACCCAAAATGGCGTTCACATAACCACGAGCGTTTTTGACGGTGCAAAGGAAGCAGACATCAAAGAGCTGTTGGCCAAGGTTGGACTGCCGACATCCGGACAGACTGTGCTATACGACGGACGTACGGGTGAACCGTTCTTGAATCAGGTAACGGTCGGGTATATGTACATGCTTAAGCTAATCCACTTGGCTGCGGAAAAGATTCATTCTCGGTCAATCGGACCGTACTCGCTCGTTACTCAGCAGCCCCTTGGCGGGAAAGCTCAGTTCGGAGGCCAGAGGCTTGGCGAGATGGAGGTGTGGGCCATGGAGGCATACGGTGCCGCGTTTGCCCTTCAAGAATTCCTAACAGTCAAATCGGACGACGTGCCAGGCCGAACAGCGATGTACGAGTCGATCGTCAAGGGCAAGTTCGAGCTCACATCGGGTATCCCGGAGTCGTTCAATGTCCTAATGAGAGAGCTAAGGTCGCTTGCGCTGGACATCGAATTGGTGGAATCCAATGGAAATGGAACAGACCTAAGCCTTAAACAAGAAGGTGCTAAGGAAAAAGAAAGGCGTTCCAAATAGCCTAGCGAACAGAAGGGGTAAGATTGAGATATGGACTATGAATATTTGCTCGAAAAGCCGAAGAATCCGATGGTCTTTAAGGCGATCAAGCTCTCTCTTGCCTCTCCGGACACAATCCGAGGATGGTCACACGGGGAAGTTAAAAAGCCGGAAACGATCAATTATAGAACATTTAAGCCCGAAAGGGATGGGCTGTTCTGTGCGCGGATTTTTGGGCCAACCGTCAGCTACGAATGCTACTGCGGCAGGTACAAAAAAATGCGCCATTGGGGCGTCATTTGCGAGAAATGTGGCGTTGAGGTCACCCATTCTCGTGTGCGTCGAGAGCGGATGGGACACATTAACCTCGTGGCCCCTGTAGCACATATCTGGTTCGTGAAATCGGTTCCTTCCAAGATTGGGGCGCTGCTAGACTTGAGCATCCGCGAACTCGAGCGCGTCATCTACTTCGAGTCCTATGTCGTCATCGATCCGGCAAATTCAAGCCTCCAAGCTGGAGAACTTATCTCCGAAGAAAAGTACAGGGCGTTGCACAAGGATTTTCCGGATTTAAGAGCAGGAATCGGTGCGGAGGCCCTCAAGACAATGCTTTCCAAGATAAACATTGAGCGGCTCTGCAAAGGACTCCGTGCCGACATGCGTGGGGCTAACTCCGAGGCTAAGCGGAGGAAGGCAGCCAAGCGGCTCAAGGTTGCCGAGGCGTTTCACTACGTGAAATGCATAAATAAAACCCTTCAAGACTTTCTCGTCAACGCCCCAGAAGACAAGATGGCCAAGCTCAAAGAGATGTCCGCGTATCTAGAGGATTGGATAACGAGGAAAGAAGAGGCTACAAGCCCTGAGGTAATGCAATCTCTGGATGAGCAAGTCCTGCAGGAGCTCAACCGCTTTACGCGGGCCAAAGAGCTCGACCCATCCGAAGTTCAACAGCTCGAAATGATGTACAAAAAGGCTAACCGCCCAGAATGGATGATTCTGGAAGTCGTTCCTATTCTTCCTCCGGACCTAAGACCCCTTGTGTCTCTGGATGGCGGACAGTTTGCCACATCCGACTTAAACGATCTCTACCGACAAGTGATCAATCGAAACAACCGCCTTAAGAGGCTTATCGAGCTTCAGGCGCCAGATATCATCGTTCGGAACGAAAAACGAATGCTTCAGGAGGCCGTAGACGCGCTGTTTGACAACGGCAGAAGGGGTAGGCCAGTAACGGGAACAAACCGTCGGCCGCTTAAGTCCTTGTCCGACATGATCAAAGGAAAGACGGGTAGGTTTCGACAAAACCTTCTCGGTAAGAGGGTGGATTACTCGGGCAGGGCGGTTATTGTGGTTGGTCCCGAACTGAGACTGCACCAGTGCGGCCTTCCGAAGAAAATGGCACTTGAGCTGTTCAAGCCGTTCATTCTCAATCAATTAGAGAAAATGGGGCATATCTCGACGATCAAGGCGGGCAGGAAGATGATCGAGCGCGAGGAACCTGAGGTTTGGGATGCCCTTGAAGAGGTAACCAGAGAGCACCCTGTCCTGCTGAACCGTGCGCCGACACTCCATAGGCTGAGTATGCGTGCGTTTGAGCCGATTCTAGTCGAGGGAGACTCGATCAGGCTGCACCCGCTCGTGTGTTCGGCTTACAACGCCGACTTCGACGGAGACCAAATGGCCGTGCACGTTCCTCTATCAATTGAGGCGCAAGCAGAAGCCAGGGTGCTCCTGCTTGCCTCGAACAATATTTTGTCGCCCTCGAACGGCAAGCCCGTGATTGCCCCTTCCCAGGACATGGTACTCGGGCTTTATTACCTTACTAGGGAAAGGCCGCTTGTCAAGGGACACGGGATGGCATTTGGAAGTATTGAAGAGGTTCGCCTTGCATACGACTCCGGAGTGGCCGATTTGCATGCCAGGGTGAAGTTGAGGATCGACGGGCGGATTATAAACACTACTGTTGGACGTGCTTTGCTCTACGAGCTCTTCCCAAAAGAAATCTCGTTCGATCAGGTCAACAAGGTAGTTAACAAAAGAGTGATCGCTGACCTTCTAGACCACGTGTACCGCAAAAGCGGGATGAAAGCAGCCGTTGTGTTGGCCGACAGAGTGAAAGACCTAGGGTTTGAAATAGCCGCTAGGGCTGGTATCAGCATCTCGATGGACAACCTTGTGATCCCTGAAAAGAAGCAGAAAATCCTCGAAAAGGCCAACAAAGAGGTGCTCGAAGTAGCCAAGCAGTATGCCAAGGGGCTGATTACAGAAGGAGAGCGATACAACAAGGTTGTTGACATCTGGGCAAAAGCAACGGATGCGGTTACCCAAGAGCTGTTCAAGGAGCTAAGCGTAGAGGAGGTCGAGGCTTCGGATGGGTCGCGCCAATCGCTGCAAAGCCTCAATCCAATCTATATCATGCTTGATTCGGGAGCCAGGGGCTCTGCTCAACAGATCCGTCAGCTGGCTGGCATGCGGGGTCTTATGGCAAAACCCTCCGGTGCGATCATCGAAACCCCAATTGAGGCGAATTTCAAAGAGGGCCTGAGCGTTCTCCAATATTTCATCTCGACACATGGTGCAAGAAAAGGGTTGGCTGATACGGCGCTTAAGACTGCCAACGCAGGGTACCTCACGCGGAGGCTCGTAGACGTTGCTCAGGATATCGTTGTCCTAGATGATGATTGCGGGACAATCGATAGCCTGGAGATAAGAAGCCTGATTAAAGGCGGGGAAATCATCGAACGTCTTGGAGAAAGGCTTCTCGGCTACGTGACGTTCGAGGACGTCTACGATAAGGTTAGCGGAGAACTGGTAGCCCCCAAAGACGCAGAGATCGATGAAGACCTTGCCAGCAAGATCGAAGACGCGGGCATCGAAAGCGTTCGAGTCCGAAGCGTGCTCACTTGCAAGTCTAAGTTCGGGGTGTGCAGAAAATGTTACGGGCGAGATCTTGCCGCCGGAAGGATGGTCGAGAATGGGACGCCCGTCGGCATTATCGCGGCTCAGTCAATCGGCGAGCCCGGTACGCAGCTGACCATGCGTACGTTCCATATTGGAGGAACGGCGTTTGTAGTAGAAGAAAGCTTCATCGAATGTAGGTTCGATGGTCGGGTGGAGTATCGAAGCCTTCAGTTTGTCGAGGACCGTAATGGAAACATCCTCGTCATGAACCGAAACGGGGAAATTGTTATCAAAGATCCCAACGACAATGAGCGCGAGCGTTACCACGTAGTCTACGGTTCAAGGCTTCTGGTCAGGAATGGTCAGGAAGTCCACCCAAACACCCGACTGGCGGAATGGGACCCGTACAACACTCCGATTATCACGAACGTGAGCGGAAGTGTCCGTTTTCGCGACCTGATCGAAAAAGACACGCTCGAGGAGAGGATCGACAAGCATACAGGGCTTGCCACAAAAGTCGTTATCCCTTCAAAGAACTACGAGTTGAAGCCGAGCTTGATTATTGTGGACGAAGTGGGAAATCCCACGATTCAACTGCTTGGATCCGGGAAAGAGGCAGAGGTGCGCTACTTTCTTCCGGTAGGCGCAATGATTTCCGTAGAAGACGGAGCCCCTGTTGTCGCGGGGGATGTTCTTGCCCGTATTCCCACGGAAAGTGCAAAAACAAAAGATATCACAGGCGGCTTACCTAGGGTCGTCGAGCTTTTTGAAGGGCGCAGGCCCAAGGATACGGCAATCATTTCGGAAATCGACGGGACGGTTTTCTTCGAGGAAGACTCGAAACAGCAGACCCGCGGCAGGCGCAAAATTGTCCTGATTCCAGACGTAGGCGATAGAAAAGAGTACCTTATTCCGCAAGGCAAGCATATCATCGTTCATGACGGTGACCGCGTAAAGGCGGGTGAGCAGCTCACAGAAGGCTCCCCAAATCCTCACGACTTATTGGCCGTTTTAGGGGAGCTGGAGCTTGCAAGGTATGTTGTGGACGAGATTCAAGAAGTGTACAGACTTCAGGGCGTTCGGATTCATGATAAACATATCCAGGTAATTGTCCGGCAAATGCTTAAGCGCGTCTTAATCAAGGACGTTGGCGATACAGATTTCATTATAGGGGAATCTATAGAGAAGTGGACGTTCGAAGAAGAGAACAGGCGTATGCGTCGCGAGGAAAAGGGGCCGGCTGTGGCTGAACCCCTCTTTTTAGGGATCACACGGGCTGCGTTGATTACAGAAAGCTTCGTTTCTGCAGCCTCATTCCAGGAAACGACGAAGGTTCTTACGGAGGCATCTCTCCAAGGGAAGGTCGACCAGCTGCGAGGCCTAAAGGAGAACGTAATCATGGGGAGGGTTATCCCTGCGGGTACCGGATTGGCCATGGAGAAATTCCACAAGATGGACCTAGAGATCGAAAGGCCGCCTGAAGTCTTAGGGCCGGATGTAGAGGGGATTCTTAAGGTTGGATAGTCCATGACTTGACAAGAAATCCAAATATGTTTTAAACTTTCTGTTTACGTACCTTTGGAGTAAGACGAGCAGGAGTGAACTAGTATGCCGACAATAAACCAGCTTGTGAGGCTTGGGCGTGAGAAGGCCAAAATAAGGACGGCATCCCCAGCCCTTGCAGGATGCCCGCAGAAACGTGGGGTTTGTATCCGCGTATATACGACAACACCGAAAAAGCCCAACTCCGCTCTTCGAAAAGTCGCGAGGGTACGGCTGACGAACGGCAACGAGATTACCGTTTACATTCCGGGCGAAGGCCACAACCTTCAAGAGCACTCCGTCGTGCTTGTTCGCGGTGGAAGGGTAAAGGATCTTCCAGGTGTCCGGTACCATATCATTCGAGGGGCGTTGGATACTGCAGGAGTTAAAGAAAGACATCGAAGCCGTTCGAAATACGGAACGAAAAGACAGAAGAAGTAGGGAGCCATGGCCAGGAGAAGAAAGGCGGAAAAAAGAGAAGGCTTGCCGGACCCCGTTTTTGGGGATTTATTGGTTGGCCGATTTGTCAACAGTCTGATGCGTATGGGGAAGAAGAGCGTTGCGGAGCGCATCTTTTATGATGCGATGGAAGCGGTGAAGGATAAGGCCAAAGAGGATCCGCTGACGCTGTTCAAGAAGGCGCTAGAAAATGTAAAACCCCTCCTTGAAGTGCGGCCTAGGCGCGTGGGGGGTGCAACATACCAGGTTCCTGTAGAAGTTCGAGAGGAGCGAAGGGTCAGCTTGGCCGTAAAGTGGCTTATCACTTCCGCCAAGAAGCGTCAGGGGAGGGCAATGCAGGAAAAGTTAGCCCTTGAGCTGATCGATGCGTTCAACAACAGGGGGTTGAGCGTAAAGAAGAAGGAAGATACCCACAGGATGGCTGAGGGGAACAGGGCCTTCGCCCACCTTCGCTGGTAGGCTCTCGCGCGTAGACCTTCTAGGATTGGAGAAAAAACCATGGCAAGGCAAATACCGATCGAGAATGTGCGGAATATTGGGATAATGGCCCACATTGATGCGGGCAAGACGACCACTACTGAACGCATTCTCTACTACACGGGGATTGGCTATAAAATAGGCGAGGTCCACGAAGGAACCGCCACGATGGACTGGATGCCCCAAGAACAGGAACGAGGCATTACCATTACATCTGCGGCAACGACCTGTTTTTGGAAGGGGCATCGTATCAATATTATCGATACGCCGGGCCATGTCGATTTTACGATTGAGGTGGAACGTTCTCTTATGGTGCTTGACGGCGCCGTTGCCGTGTTTTGCGGCGTAGGGGGTGTCGAGCCTCAGTCAGAAACGGTATGGCGGCAGGCAAGCAAGTACCGGGTACCTAGGGTTGCGTTCATCAATAAGCTTGATAGGGTTGGGGCCGATTTTTTAGGTGTCGTCTCGCAGATCTATGATCGCCTGGGCGCCAAGCCGATCGTTATGCAGCTTCCGATTGGCCAAGAGGATGGCTTTGTCGGTATGGTTGATTTGGTTCGAAGAAAAGCCCTTGTTTGGGATGGTTCGTCGCTGGGCTCTGTCTACGAAGAGCTCGAAATCCCGGATAGCATGCAGGAGTCGGTAGCGGTCTACAGAGATAAGCTTGTTGAGGCAGCGGCTGATTACGACGACGAGGTGATGGAGCGATACCTAGCCGGCGAAGAGGCCTCGGAAGAGGCGCTAAAGCGGGCGATTCGCAAGGCAGCGCTAGGAAATCATGCTGTTCCAGTGTTCGGCGGATCGGCCTTCAAGAACAAAGGCGTTCAACCTTTGCTTGATGCCGTTATAAGCTACCTCCCTTCGCCGGTGGATATTCTTCCTATTACGGGCCATAACCCTGTCACAGATGAGCTGGAAATACGCGAGGCAAAAGACGATGCTCCGTTTTGCGCGCTTTCCTTCAAGATCATGACTGACCCGTACGTAGGTCAACTGACCTTCATTCGCGTATACTCTGGCGTGCTGAGTTCTGGAATGACCGTCATGAATGTCAAGAGGGGCAAAAAAGAGCGGATCGGAAGGTTGCTCAAGATGCATGCCAATAAGAAGGAAGAAATCAAAGAAGCGTACGCCGGTGATATTGCGGCGGCCGTAGGGCTGAAGACGGCAATCACCGGAGATACGCTCACCGATTTAAACCACCCACTCCTGATTGAGCGTATGGAATTTCCCGAGCCTGTCATCTCGGTTGCCATTGAACCGGAAACGAAAGCAGACCAGGAAGCCTTGGGAGTTGCGCTAGGGAAGCTAATGCTAGAAGATCCTTCGTTTCGGGTTAAGACGGACCCTGAAACCCAAGAAACGATCATCTCGGGGATGGGCGAGCTTCACCTAGAAATCATCGTCGACCGGTTGCTTCGGGAGTTCAAAGTGCAGGCCAACGTCGGAAAGCCTCAGGTGGCCTATAAAGAAACAATCCTAAGGAAAGTGACGCAAGAAGGGAAGTTTATCCGACAGACTGGCGGTAAGGGTCAGTACGGGCATGTGATCTTAGAAATCGAGCCGCTGGAAAGAGGCAAAGGGATAGAGTTCGAAGACAAGACAAAGGGAGGCTCGATCCCCAAAGAATTTATTTCACCCATCGAGAAAGGCGTCAAAGAGGCAGCGGAAACCGGTGTGTTCGCCGGGTACCCCGTTGTAGACCTAAAAATTGCAGTCGTTGACGGGTCTTATCATGAGGTGGACTCTTCGGAAATCGCCTTTAAGATTGCAGGTTCGATGGCCTTTAAGGACGGAACAAAGAAAGCGCATCCGGTTCTGCTCGAGCCTATCATGAAAGTCGAAGTTGTCGTTCCTGAGGAGTACGTCGGCGATGTTATCGGGGACATCAACGCGAGAAGGGGTAGGCTGGAGAACATGGAAATTCGCGGGGCGAACCAGGTGATACAGGCTATTGTCCCATTGGCGGAGATGTTCGGGTATGCTACCCAGCTTCGGTCTATGACGCAGGGGCGGGGGGTCTACACCATGCAGTTTTCGCATTACGATCAGGTTCCGGCAAGCATTGCACAAAGTATTGTTGCTTCGGCGGCATAGCAAACATCACCCACCAAGGAGTACGGAAAGACCATGGGAAAGGCGAAATTTGAGCGCACCAAGCCCCATCTAAACGTAGGCACGATCGGGCACGTCGACCACGGCAAGACAACGCTCACCGCGGCGATTACGAAGGTGCTGGCCAAGAAGGGGTTGGCCGAGTACGTCCCGTTTGATTCGATCGACAAAGCGCCAGAGGAGAAAGCCAGGGGCATCACGATCGCCACGGCCCACGTCGAGTACCAGTCGCTAAAGCGCCACTACGCGCACGTCGACTGCCCTGGCCATGCAGACTACGTCAAGAACATGATCACCGGTGCCGCCCAGATGGACGGGGCTGTCGTGGTCGTCTCGGCCGCCGACGGGCCAATGCCACAGACAAGAGAGCACATCCTCCTGGCCCGTCAGGTGGGCGTCCCTTATATTGTCGTTTTTATGAACAAGGTGGACATGGTCGACGATCCCGAGCTTCTAGATTTGGTCGAGCTAGAGGTAAGAGAGCTTCTGTCCGAATACCAGTTCCCGGGGGATGAGATTCCAGTGGTCCGTGGCAGCGCGCTCAAGGCCCTCAACGAGGGCACAGGCGAGCGGGACGACCCTAACTCCAAGCCCATCTGGGAGCTTCTGGACGCCCTGGATGCCTACATCCCCGAGCCAAAGAGGGAAACCGACAAGCCTTTCTTAATGGCAATCGAGGATGTGTTTACGATCTCCGGCCGGGGGACGGTCGTAACCGGCAGGATAGAGCGGGGTATCGTGAAGGTAGGCGACGAAGTCGAGATCGTCGGGTTCCACCCGACCGTCAAGACGGTCGTTACGGGCGTAGAGATGTTCCGAAAGCTCTTAGACGAGGGGAGGGCGGGGGACAACGTCGGCTGCCTTCTTAGAGGCGTCAAGCGTGACGATGTGGAACGTGGTCAGGTTCTGGCCAAGCCGGGTTCAATCACTCCGCATACGGTGTTCAAGGCCGAGGTCTACGTCCTTAAGAAGGAAGAAGGAGGCAGGCATACCCCGTTCTTTACGGGATACCGTCCCCAGTTCTATTTTCGGACGACGGACGTTACCGGTGTGGTAAAACTCCAAGAGGGTGTCGAGATGATCATTCCAGGGGATAACGCCAACCTCGAGGTCGAGTTGATCGCCCCGGTGGCTCTCGAAGAGCAGGTCCGCTTCGCCATCCGTGAAGGCGGAAGGACGGTAGGTGCCGGTGTTGTAACCCAGGTCGTGAAATAAAGGAGCGGGGGGATGTTTTCTCAAAAAGTCCGGATTAAACTCAAAGGGTACGACTGCCGACTTTTGGATACGACTGTTTTGGATATTATCGAGACAGCGAAACGTACAGGAGCGCGTGTTGCGGGCCCAATTCCTTTGCCGACAAGAATTGAAAGATTTACGGTAAACCGTGCGACTAACGTGGACAAGAAATCCAGAGAACAGTTCGAAATCCGGACGCACGCAAGGGTCATTGATATCATTGAACCTACTCAAACAACTGTGGACGAGCTGGGCAGGTTGGACATATCGGCAGGTATAGACGTTGAAATCAAGCTAACGTAAGGAACAGTCATGCTTACGGCAATGATCGGAAGAAAGCTTGGCATGACCCAGGTTTTCCAAGAGAACGGAAAATGTATTCCTGTCACCGTTATAGAGGCGGGTCCTTGTACGGTTACACAGGTAAAAATGAAGGCGCACGACGGGTATGACGCCGTGCAGTTAGGTTATGGCCCTGTTTCAATCCAGCGTATGAAACGTCCCCTGAGGGGGCATTTAAGCAAGGCCAAGAAGGGCGGGTTTCGTTTTCTAAGGGAAGTCAAGATCCTGAATGACGCCTCTTCGGAGGGGGTGGAGCTCGGTTTGGAGGTTTGTGCCGATATTTTCTTGGACTCCAAGAAAATAGACGTGGTTGGGGTGTCAAAAGGAAAGGGCTTCCAGGGGGTTATGAAGCGGCATGGTTTCGCCGGCGGCGTGGCGACCCATGGGTCGATGTTCCATAGGGCTCCCGGCTCGATTGGTTCCGGTACGGATCCGGCTCGAGTATGGAAGGGGCAACGTCTTCCTGGTCGAACAGGAGGAGAGCGAATGACACAGCTTAACCTAGAAGTAATCAAGGTTGTTCCAGAAAAAAATATTCTCCTCGTCAAAGGGGCAGTTCCGGGCCCTTTAGGCGGCCTCCTTATGATCCGGAAGGCAATAAAAGGTGGAGCTTAAGCCCATGGAGCTGGACGTTTTCGATATTCAGCGCAACAAGGTTGGGGAAGTGAGCCTTCCGGACGACTTTTTCCCAAAAGATTGGAAACCATGGCTTATTCAGGAGGTCATTAAAGAGCTAGCCCAGGGAAACCGTAGCGGAACTCGGAAAACGAAGTCGCGGGGCGAAGTCAGTGGAGGCGGGAAAAAGCCATGGAAACAAAAGGGCACAGGAAGAGCAAGACAGGGAAGCAACACGTCTCCCGTTTGGGCTAGAGGCGGGACTGCTCATGGGCCTAAGCCCAAAGAGTATTCCGCCCATGTCTCAAAAAAGAAGAAAATCGCGGCTTTAAGGCAAATATTAGGCTATAAGTACCGGGAGGGACAGCTATTCGTACTCGACCCCCCTGCATTGTCGGAGCCTAAAACAAGATTGTTTGCGAAAGATTTTGCATCCTTTCTCTCCCCCTATCGAACGGCTTTGTTCTTTGTGGACAAACAAGAAGACACCTTCTTCCGGGTTACTAGGAACCTTCCTTGGACAAAGACTTTGGCTATCGAAGGGCTGAATGTGTACGATCTGGCAAAACACGATGTGGTTGTGTTCGCCAAAAAAACCTTTGAAGAACTCTTAGGGAAACATCGATGGACGGAAAGCTCTACGAAGTCATAATTTCTCCTCATATCACGGAAAAGAGCGTGCAAATACCGCCCAACAGCAACCGGGTCGTTTTTCGTGTTCAGCCATGGGCTAGCAAGGGGCTCATAAAAGAGGCGATCGAGCGGTTGTTTAAGGTCAAAGTCGAACGAGTGCATGTGCTACACGTCCAAGGAAAGGCAAGGAGGGCCGGCCTTCGCAAGGGGAAGGAGGCCGACTGGAAGAAGGCATATGTAACACTCAAGCAAGGTGAACAGGTAGAAGTATTCCACGGGATGGTGGGAAAGGACGCTCGATATGCCTCTTAAGCCGCACAAACCAACGTCTCCAGGCCTTAGACAGCGGGTTTCGCCTACGTACGAAGAAATCACCAGACAGGAGCCGGAGAAGGGGCTGGTTGAAATTCTAAAGCGTAAGGCTGGCCGTAATAACCAAGGGCGGATCACCGCATGGTGTCGCGGCGGAGGGTCCAAGCAGTACTACAGGATTATTGACTTTCGTAGGAACAAGCGCGATGTGTCGGCTAGGGTTATCCATATCGAGTACGACCCAAACCGTACATGCAGGATTGCGCTGCTTTTGTACAAAGATGGCGAGCGAAGGTATATTTTAGCCCCTTCCGGGCTAAAGGTCGACGATGAAGTAATGGCTGCTGTCAGCGCTGACATTCGCCCCGGCAACGCTCTTCCGCTTAGGGCGATCCCTACAGGAACGCAAATTCACAATATTGAACTCAAGCAAGGAAAGGGTGGCCAGCTTGTCCGAGCGGCAGGAGCAGCGGCTGAGCTGCTAAACAAGGTTGACTCCTACGCCCACGTCAAGCTCCCCTCCGGAGAGGTCCGGCTGATTCACCTTGACTGTTATGCATCTATCGGCCAAGTAGGAAATATTGAGCATGCCACAGAAGCCCTAGGAAAAGCCGGGGCAACCATGCACAGGGGTCGAAGGCCAAGCGTAAGGGGCGTGGCCATGAACCCGGTTGACCACCCTCTTGGCGGCGGTGAAGGGAAGAGCTCTGGCGGGAGACACCCTACCACCCCCTGGGGAAAGCCGACAAAGGGGTACAAAACAAGGAAGCGCAAAGACACAGACAAATTTATTGTAAAGCGCAGGAAGTAATGTATGGGAAGATCGCTTAAAAAAGGGCCTTTTGTAGATGGACATCTTCTTGAGAAGGCCATGCGTGCGGTAGAGACGAAAGACAAGAAGGTGATCAAAACATGGTCACGCAGGTCAATGGTGCTCCCTGAATTTATCGGGCTTACGTTTGCCGTCCATAACGGCAAAAAATTCATTCCTGTGTATGTTACGGAGAATATGGTGGGCCACAGGTTGGGAGAGTTCTCCCCGACGCGGACCTTTACACAGCACTCTGGAGATCGGAAGGCCAAAGTTGCACGCGGGAAATAAAAAAAGAGACGAGGAGAGAGGTTGTGGCTGCTTACGCCCTCCTAAGGTATGCGAGGGTTTCGCCGAGGAAGGCCAGGCTTGTTGCGGAGGCCATCGAGGGGAGGCGAGCCGAGTATGCGGTTGCGTTGCTCGAGAACATCCCCCAAAAGGCCGCGACAATCATGCGGAAAGTACTCAGGTCGGCAATATTTAACGCGACCCAGGATGTTAGCGTTGACGTTGACAATCTGGTCGTAAGTCAGGTGCGGGTGGATAGCGGGCCCATGTCGAAGCGGTTCAGGCCGATGTCGATGGGAAGGGCTGGAAAGATTCGGAAGAGGACATCTCACATTCGAGTGGAGCTTGCAGAGAGGTAAGGGACATGGGACATAAGATTCATCCAAGAGGGCTTCGGATTGGGATCTTGGAAACGTGGGATTCCAGATGGTTTATGCAGACGAACTATGCGCAGACGCTTGATGAGGACAACCGCATCCGGAGGTATTTAAAAGAAAGGCTCTATACCTCTGGGGTGAGCAGAATACTCATCGAAAGGCGCGGAAACCGCCTCTGGATTACTATTCTTAGCGCTAGACCTGGCTTAATTATAGGGAAAAAAGGTCAGGAAGTCGAAAGATTAAGGGAAGAGCTGCGGATGTATACGGACAAAGAGTCTCATCTGAATATCCAAGAGGTGAAGCGGCCTGAGACAGATGCGCAGCTAATCGCAGAAAACGTGGCCTTGCAGCTTGAACGCCGAGTGTCTTACCGTAGGGCCATGAAGAGGGCTATGGCCAACGCCATGCGGTTTGGGGCGCAAGGATGCAAAATTGCATGCGCAGGAAGGCTTCAGGGGGCGGAAATAGCCCGTACGGAATGGTATAAAGAAGGCCGAATTCCCCTTCAGACCTTAAGAGCCTCGATTGGCTATGGCTTTGCGGAATCAAAGACGAAATACGGGGTGATCGGGGTCAAGGTATGGATATTTAAAGGAGAAGTGTTGGAACAGCCCATTATGAGGGGGGAGGTCCATGCTTAGCCCTAGTAAGGTCAAGTATAGGAAGCAGCAGCGCGGGCGGATGAAGGGGTTTGCCACTCGCGGCAATTGGCTTGCCTTTGGCGATTATGGTGTCCAGGCAATGGAGTGCTGCTGGCTGACAGCTAGACAGATTGAAGCCGCTCGAATCGCTATTACACGCCACCTTAAGCGTGGCGGCAAGGTGTGGATTCGGGTATTTCCGGACAAGCCTGTCAGCAAAAAGCCTGCTGAAACACGAATGGGGAAAGGGAAGAGTGCCCCGGAGTTCTGGGTTGCGGTCGTCAAGCCTGGGCGCATTCTCTATGAAGTTACGGGAACCGATGCAGAGTTGGCCAAGGAAGCGGTACGGTTGGCTAGCCACAAGCTGCCGATCAAGACTCGGTTTGTAATGCGTGAGGCGGTATAGCAATGGAAAATGCAGGAATTTTGCGTGAAAAATCAAAAGAGGCGCTGGTCAAGGTGCTTGACGAAGCCAGGGAAAACCTTTTTCGATTGAGAATGCAAAAAGCAATTGGGCAGCTGGAAAATACGGCTCAGCTCAAGAGCACGCGCAGACAGATTGCCAGGATTCTGACCGTAATTGCACAAAAGGACGAGGTCCATGGGAATTAAAGAACGCGGACAACCCAAGAGGCTGATAGGAACCGTCGTAAGCGCTAAGATGGATAAGACTCGGTCTGTTGTGGTCGAGCACCACAAAAAAGATCCGCTATACGGCAAATATATTAGAATAAAGCGGAAAATTATGGCGCACGACTCCAACAGTCTAACGCATGAGGGAGATCGGGTTGAGATTGTCGCGTGCCGGCCTATAAGTAAGGCAAAGTGCTGGCGCGTGACCCGTGTCCTGCGCTTAGTCATTGCTGAACCCGCGCAACAGGAGGGGCAGGTCGAATGATCCAGATGCAAACTCTTCTGGAAGCCGCCGACAATTCGGGGGCCAAGAAGCTTTACTGTATCCATGTCCACGGGGGCTCCAGCAGGCGTTATGCTTCTTTAGGGGACCTTATTACCGTTTCTGTTAAGGAAGCAATCCCAAACGGGAAGGTAAAAAAAGGAGACGTACTTAGAGCCGTGGTGGTTCGGTGCAAGAAGGAGGTCCGGAGAGAGGATGGTAGCTATGTCCGATTTGACCACAATGCTGCCGTACTCGTAAACAAGCAGAACGAACCGATCGGAACCCGTATCTTTGGCCCGGTTGGCAGAGAGCTTCGAGCTAGGCGCTTTATGAAAGTCATTTCCTTGGCCCCTGAGGTGGTATAAAATGCTTGAGATCAAAAAGAACGATGCCGTAGTGGTCGTTGCTGGCAAGGAAAAAGGCAAGCGAGGAAAAGTGTTAAGTCTCTCGAGGGAGAAGGGTCGTGTTTTGGTAGAGGGATTAAACAAGATCAAGAAGCATGCAAAGCCCTCAAAGAGCTTTCCAGAGGGCGGCATTATAGAAAAAGAGGGCTCATTGTCGATTTCTAACGTGATGCTCGTCTGCCAACACTGCGACAAAGGGGTGCGGTATCGCTCGACAATGACCGAGGACGGAAGGAAAGTGAGAACGTGCGTGCATTGTGGCAACGTACTCTAACGCTCAAAACCACAGAGGATGCATAACGTAGATGGCTACGCTGAAGGAAAAATACATCGAAGAAATTCTTCCAAGACTCCTTAAAGAGTCTGGCTTCAAGAATCCGATGGAAGCCCCAAAATTGAGTAAGGTTACGATCAACATGGGGCTTGGGGAGGCGGTTCAAGACCCAAAGCTTATCGCCCAATGTCAAGAGGATGTGGCTGCAATTACAGGCCAAAAGGCCGTCGCCACGCGTGCCAAGAAGTCGATTGCAAATTTTAAACTGCGGCAAGGTCTTCCTATTGGGGTGAGAGTAACGCTTCGACGGGACAGGATGTATGATTTTGTTGAGCGTCTCGTTTCTATCGCTATCCCCAGAATAAAAGACTTTCGTGGAATTTCGCCAAGGGGGTTTGACGGGCACGGGAACTATACGCTAGGCCTAAAAGATCAGATGCTTTTCCCTGAAATTGAGTACGACCAGGTCTACAAGCCTAAAGGAATGAACATTACGTTCGTAACTACAGCCAAAACGGATTCACATGCCAGGATGCTGTTGGAACAGCTTGGCCTACCGTTCCGGAAGGGGTAAGGAAATCATGGCAAGGAAGTGTCTTATTGTTAAAAGCCGAAGACCGGCCAAGTATCACGTCCAACAACGGAATAGGTGCAACCTTTGTGGTAGGCCTAGAGGATATTACAGGAAGTTTGGCTTGTGTCGGATCTGCCTGCGTACGCTTGCCCATAAAGGGGAGCTGCCAGGGGTTCAAAAAGCCAGCTGGTAGGGGAGACAAGTATGGTCACAGATCCTTTGGGAGATTTGCTTATCCGGCTTAAGAACGCCCAAGCTGTCCGGAAAGAAGTTGTCAGGATGCCTTCCTCAAGGTTGAAGGTAGAAGTGCTTGGTGTCCTTAAGGAGGAAGGGTTCATCCAGGAGGTTGAGCCGATCGAGGAAAAAGTCCAGTCTCTTCTTGAGGTAAGCCTCAGGTTTCTTAACAGGTTTCGCGGGGCAATTCAAGGTGCAACGAGAGTCAGCAAGCCGGGGCGCCGGGTGTACATGGGTGCCGAAGAGCTTAAGAAATGGATAGGGAAACGTTCCGGCGTCTGGGTCCTGTCCACTTCAAAGGGTATTATGACCCATAATCGGGCGCTTGAACAGAAAGTGGGAGGCGAAGTCCTCCTGCATATCTGGTAGCGGCCAAAAACGCGGAGTGCGATTATGTCACGAATCGGGAAAAACCCCATCCTTTTGCCAGAGGGGGTAAGGGCCGAAATCATGGATGGCGGCATGGTGCGCGTAGCCGGTCCGAAAGGTGCTCTCACGCATAAATTGCATGAAGGCATCGCTGCTAAGCTTGTTGGGGGCACCCTTCAGGTATTTCCTACACAAGAGAGCCGAAAACACAGGGCTCTATGGGGGCTCAACAGGACCCTTGTGGCCAATATGGTGGAAGGGGTGCACCGAGGGTTTCGGAAAGGCTTGGAGATTGTGGGTGTGGGGTATCGGGCTGAGATGCGTGAGGATGGTCTACACGTTAACGTCGGCTATTCGCACCCTGTCGTTTTCAGGCTACCAGATGGGGTGCGGGCAAGTGTAGAGCGGCAGGTCTATATCTCCCTTGAAGGGATCGACAAGTATCTCGTAGGGGAGACTGCTGCTCGAATTCGGAGGGTTCGTCCCCCCGATTCCTACAAAGGAAAGGGTATTCGCTATCAAGGAGAGGTGCTGAAGCTTAAGGAAAGCAAGAAATCTGCCAAGAAGTAACAAGGAGAGACCGTGGCGGACATTGTAGGGAAAGAGGCATGGCTCAAAAGGAAGCGGCGCATACGGAAGAAAATATCCGGCTCGTCTGATCGGCCTCGCGTGAGCGTGTTCCGTAGCAGACGTAATTTTAGCGCGCAGGCGATCGACGATGGTTGTGGGGCCACCCTAGCGAGCATTTCTACGGAAAGCCTGCATGTAAAAGAAGGCCTGAAAATGGAGGGGAACGTCTTGGTAGAAAATGCGAAGGCCTTGGGTGTTCAGTTTGCCAAGATTCTTCAGGAAAAAGGTATATCGATGATTGTTTTTGATAGGAACGGCTATGCCTTCCATGGTCTGGTCAGGGCCTTCGCCGAGGGCGCGCGCGAAGGCGGGGTTCTCTTTTAATGAGACAGGGTAGCATGCGAGATGGTTCGCCAAAAAGGGGGCGCAAGGAATCGCCGGCAGATGAGTTCAGCGAACGCGTTTTGACGATCAACCGGGTAGCCAAAGTGGTGGCCGGGGGCAAGAGGTTTAGCTTTAGTTCCCTCGTGGTCGTGGGAAACGGCCAAGGGTTTGTAGGGGTAGGCCTTGGAAAAGCCAAAGAAGTTCCCGAATCAATCCGAAAAGCCATGTCACGGGCGAAAAAGAAGTTGCTCGCCGTTGAGCTTGTCGGAGAGGGAACGATTGCGCATGAGGCGATAGGATGTTTCGGAGCCTCTCAGGTAATCCTTAAGCCAGCGTCGCCCGGAACTGGCGTGATCGCCGGTGGTGCTGTCCGGGCAATTCTTGAGGCCCTTGGAGTACGGAATGTGTTGACAAAATCCTTGGGGTCCAACAATCCGCACAACCTTTCCAGAGCGACGCTTGATGCCCTTGAGCAAATCATGGAGCAATCACGTTCCCAGCGGTCCAGAAAGACGGCGTAAACGTTCAAGATCAAGCAAAGAAGGAACAGAGCATGCCTATTTTAGCATCCTTGGTTAGCCCTAGGGGGGCGAAACGTCGCAAAAAGCGGCTGGGAAGCGGACCTGGCTCCGGCCACGGAAAGACGGCAACACGAGGGACCAAGGGAGCAAAGGCACGGTCGGGTGTTGAAACCTCTCCCGGATTTGAAGGAGGGCAGATGTCGTTCAAGAGGCGTATCCCTAAAAGGGGGTTTACCAACCCTTCTAGGAGGGACTATGCCGTCTTGAATCTCTTGCAGGTATCCAGAATTGAGGGCAGGAACGAGTTGGATGAGGCATTCTTGTTCGCCTACTTTCGTATCCCTAAGCACTTTTCGGGGATTAAGCTGCTCGCCCAAGGAAGCGCAACCAGGCCCATTACTATTCGAGTCTCAAAAGCATCCAAAACAGCTGTAGCCAAGGTAGAGCAGGCGGGCGGAAAGGTCGAGTTCATCAGTGCTTAGAAGCCTGGCGAAACTATGGAACATTGAGGACCTTAGAAAGCGGATCCTTTATACGCTCCTCCTTCTCATCGTTTTTCGGCTTGGGGTCTATATTCCGACCCCGGGGATAGACAGAGAAGCGCTCGCCGCGTTCTTTGAGCGTTCACGAGGGACCCTTCTGGATGTCTTCGACATGTTCTCGGGCGGAGGGCTTGAGCGCTTCAGCGTGTTTGCTTTGGGTATTATGCCTTACATCAGCTCATCGATTATTTTTCAGCTCTTGGCTGTTGTTGTTCCCTCACTCGAAAAGCTTCAAAAGGAAGGAGAGTTCGGGCGCAGGAAGATCAACCAGTATACGCGCTATGCTACGCTTGCACTCGCATTCTTCCAAGGGTTTGGAATCAGCATCGGCTTAGAGCATATGGTGTCACCCGCTGGGGTACCGGTTGTTCCAGGGGGTGGAATGGGGTTTCGCCTCTTAACGGCTGTTACCGTCGCAACGGGTTCTATGTTCGTCATGTGGATCGGGGAACGGATATCCGAAAGAGGGGTGGGGAACGGTACCTCGCTGATTATTTTTGCGGGGATTGTTGCCGGCATCCCGTCGGCCATCATCAGAGTGGGGAAGCTCGTTGTGGCGGGCGAGCTAGGAATCGGCAACTTGTTGCTCGTGGGAATGATCATGCTTGCGTGCATCGTGTTTATCCTCTTTGTGGAGCGCGCTGAAAGAAGAATTCCCATACAATACGGCAGGAGAATGGTGGGATCGCACGTGCATGGGGCACAACTTTCCCATCTTCCACTGAAAGTCAATACCGCGGGAGTTATTCCACCTATTTTTGCCTCGTCGCTTCTCATGTTTCCTGCGACGTTCCTGCAGTTTCTTCCCCCGATGCAACTCGAAGGCCGGCCTTGGCTTGAGAATTTGATGTTGTACTTTGCTCCGGGAGCTTTTGGATACGAGGTCACTTATGTTATGCTTATCGTGTTCTTCACGTACTTCTACACGGCTGTCCAATTTAACCCCGAGGACGTTGCCGATAATTTAAGAAAGTACGGGAGTTTTATCCCGGGCGTTCGCCCTGGGAAGGAGACGGCCGAGTATATCGACACGATCCTGACTCGATTGACGCTATGGGGCGCCTTGTATCTATCGGTGATCTGCGTCCTTCCGAGCGTTTTGGCGAGGGAGTTTCGAGTGCCGTTCCGGTTCGGCGGGACAGGTTTGTTGATTGTCATCGGGGTAGCACTCGATACGATTGCGCAACTAGAGTCTCAAATGTTGGTTCGCAGCTACGACACATTTATCACGGGAGTAAGGATTCGTGGTAGGCGAGCGTGAGTATCGCATCGTTCTTTTGGGCCTTCCTGGAGCGGGGAAGGGGACGCAGGGCAAGCTTCTTCAGCAGACCCTTGGGATACCAACCATATCTACGGGCGACATGCTTCGCGAAGCAATGAACGTTGGTTCGGAATTAGGCCGCATGGCGAGGTCGTATATGCAAAAAGGAGAGCTTGTCCCCGACTCCGTTATTGTGCGAATGGTTGAAGAAACCATAGGGTCGGAGCGGTGTGCCAAGGGGTTTATCCTAGACGGCTTTCCTAGGACGTACGAGCAGGCAAAGGCACTTGATGGAGCGCTCGAGGCTTGGGGCAAGACGTTGACCAAAGCGCTTTATTTTGAGCTTCCCGAAGAAGAGGCGGTTCGGCGTATTTCCGGAAGGATAGTCTGCAACAGCTGTCAGCGCATGTACCATAACTTATTTAACCCTCCACCAACTTCTGGAAGGTGCGAATGTGGTGCAGAGCTGAGCATTCGGGAGGACGACAAAGAAGAGACTGTGCGCAAGCGGGTAGTCGTATACCGATCCCAAACGTTGCCTGTCGTAGAATATTACGGGCAAAAGGGGATCCTTTGCACTATTGACGCCTGCCCCACAATTGAAAATGTTCAGGAAAAAGCCTTGAGAGCGTTGTGCGCAAATGCTTAAGGGCGTATTTTTGAAGTCTCCAGAAGAAGTCCAAAAGATCGCACGAGCCTGTAGGACGGCCAGTGTAATCTTGACCGAGATCCGCGGCCGCGTCAGGCCAGGCATACGGACTGCGCAGATCGATGCATGGGCACGGGAACTGTGCAGCATGAATCGTGTTAGCCCTGCATTCCTTGGGTACAGGGGATACCCGTCTGCCATTTGTGTTTCGATCAACGAAGAGGTTGTTCATGGTATCCCAGGGCAACGCATCCTAGAAGAAGGGGATGTCGTCAGCTTGGATTTTGGGGTGCGCTACGAAGGGTATTACGGGGACACGGCGCTTACGTTTGTTTTGGGCAAGCCGAATGATGTGCGCATAACCGGGCTACTCGAAGCGACCGAAGCGGCTCTATGGAAAGGAATCGAGAAAGCCAGGCCTGGAGGCAGAATTGGGGACATTTCTGCCGCTATCCAGAGGACGATCGAAGCGCAAGGTTTTTCTGTTGTCCGGGAGTTCGTTGGCCATGGCCTTGGAAAGCATCTGCATGAAGAGCCCCAGATTCCAGGATATGGACAAGAAGGAACTGGCCTTAGAATTCAGCCAGGTATGGTGTTTGCGATTGAACCCATGGCCAATCTTGGCGCCTGCAACGTAGAAATTTTGAAAGATGGCTGGACAGCGGTCACAAAAGATAGGTCCGTATCGGCTCATTATGAGCATACCCTTGCCGTAACGGATGGGGGAAATCAAGTTCTAACGCTTATTTCAGCTTCAGGTATAGGGTCTTAGGGAGCATAGGGTGCCAAAAGAAGAGTCGATAGAGGTTGAAGGCGTCGTTGTAGAAGCCCTTCCAAACGCGATGTTTCGAGTCGAGCTTAAGAACGGGCATAAAATTTTGGCTACCATTTCAGGGAAGATGCGAATGCATTACATCAAGATCCTGGCCGGCGATACCGTTGTGGTGGAGCTTTCGCCGTACGATCTAGCAAGGGGTAGGATCACCTACAGGGAGAGGGACAGGTAATGAAGGTTCGAGCCTCCGTCAAGCGGATTTGTGGGAAATGTAAGGTGATTAAGCGTCATGGCATCATACGGATTGTCTGCGAAAATCCGAAACACAAGCAACGCCAAGGATAAGGTTAGAGATGGCAAGAATTGTTGGGGTTGACCTTCCGGAACACAAGCGTCTTTTTATCGCTCTCACTGCGATCTACGGAATAGGCCGGAGTAGGGCGATGAAAGCCTTGGAAGACTGTGGAATCGATTCGTTCAGAAAAGTTGCGGACCTCTCTGATGTCGAGCTCAACCTTCTCAGGAAGCATATTGAAGATACCTACCGGGTTGAAGGCGAGCTCCGCAGAGAGGTTATGATGAACATCAAAAGACTCATGGATCTTGGTTGCTATAGGGGGTTACGTCACAGGAGAGGTTTGCCGGTCCGTGGTCAACGGACCCGAACCAACTCTAGGACTCGTAAGGGGCCGAGAAGGCAGATCGGCGGTAGAAAGAAAAAAGCCTAGGAGCGTTCATGGCAAAGGTTCAAAGAAAAGTCAAGAAGGTTAAAAGAGCAGTTCAAAGTGGGATTGCACATGTCCATGCCTCCTTCAACAACACGATCATCTCTTTGACAGACGTGGAGGGGAACGTCTTGGCATGGACGAGCGCGGGTATAGCGGGGTTTAAGGGCTCAAGTAAAAGCACTCCTTACGCCGCTCAACAGGCGACCGAGGATGTCTCCAAGAAAGCGCAAGCCTATGGCCTTAAGAACCTCCAAGTATACGTCAAAGGTCCGGGACCAGGAAGAGAGGCCACCATTCGGACCCTTCAGGCGTGCGGGTTTAATGTTACCCTTATTAGGGACGTTACTCCTATTCCCCACAACGGTTGTAAACCGCCTAAAAGACGGCGGGTCTAAGAACCCTCACCATCGGAACTCTTGAGGAGGTAAGGCTCTGTGGCAAGATATTCGGATTCTGTGTGTAGACTGTGTAGGCGGGAAGGGACAAAGCTCTTCTTGAAGGGCACGCGTTGCGTCTCTGACAAATGCGCCATTGACAGGCGCGCTTATCCACCCGGGCTTCATGGTAAAGCGCGCGGCAAGCTGACAGACTACGGCATGCAGCTTCGAGAGAAACAAAAAATCAAGCGTTTGTACCGCATGATGGAGGACCAGTTTCGGATTTTCTTCGAACGGGCATCGCGGAAAAGGGGGAACGCGGGCGAGAATTTGCTTACCTTGCTCGAGCGGCGGTTGGATACCGTTACGCACAGGCTTGGTTTTGCCAGGTCTCAGGCGGAAGCAAGACAGTCGGTTCTACATGGCCATATCCTCGTCAATGGCCGAGCGGTTGATATCCCGTCTTATATAGTTCGGGAAAGCGACGTCATTGAAGTAAGGTCCAAGGACAAGGAGAAAGAGTTTATTCAGGAGCGTACCGAGGCGTTAGCCCGGCATAGCGCCCCTTCATGGCTCTCTCTCGACCCTGGACAGCTGAAAGCTCAGGTAATGCGCCTTCCTTCGAGGGAAGACATTCCTTTCGAAGTTAAAGAGCAACTGGTGGTCGAGCTTTACTCGAAATAATACAAGGACGGTTTATGAGCATGGATGCGAAGGTTTGGCAAGGGCTGATCAAGCCGAGCAAGTACCGAAAGCACGAGGGGTCGAGCACTTCTTACGGCAAGTTCAGCTGGGAACCGCTAGAGACTGGGTTTGGAATAACCCTTGGAAACGCGCTTCGACGTGTTCTCCTTTCATCCATCGAGGGGGCTGCTATTACGAGCGTGCGCGTGGACAATGTATATCACGAGTTCTCAACGATTCCCGGCGTTGTCGAGGATTTCCTCAATATTATCCTGAACCTTAAGCAAGTTCGGCTTCGAGTGTATAGCGAAGAGACCCAAACCATGTACCTAAAGGCCACAGGTCCAAAGGTCGTGCGGGCCGGGGATATTGAAGTTTCGCATAACGTGACCATTGTGAACCCAGAAAAGGAGATTTGTACGCTTGATTCCGACGCGAGTCTCCACATGGAAGTAACGGCCGCGAAGGGACGAGGCTACGAGCAAGCCAAAACTACCAGGGATGTCGAAGGGCCGATCGGGTATATACCGATCGATGCCATTTACTCGCCGGTTACAAAGGTGACCTTTGCAGTAACCCCTGCACGCGTAGAACATCGTACCGATTATGATCGCCTTACGCTTGAGGTATGGACCGACGGAACCCTAACGCCCGAAGAGGCCGTTACGATCAGTGCCAAAATCCTGCAGGATCAGCTTAACGTCTTCGTGTTCCCTGAAATCCAAGGAGATGCCCAGCCCGCTCACCGGGAGGCGATTGAAGCTGCTCCCCTAAAAGAGGTGCTTCTATCCAAAATCGAAGAGCTGGAAGTTTCCCACAGGACGATCAATACTCTCAGGAGTACCAACGTTTACTATATCGGCGAGCTGGTCCAAAAGAGCGAGGAGGAGCTCCTTCAAGCGAAGAACTTGGGAAAAAAGTCTGTAGGTGAGCTCAAAGAGGCCTTGGCGCGGCTTGGGCTGACGCTTGGCATGCAGGTTGATCAAGAGGCATTCCTCGAACACCTTAAAACCCGCCTCCGGGAGGGGGAATATGAAACACAGGATCGCACATCGCAAGCTGGGTAGGAACACGTCTCACAGGTTGGCTCTTCTGCGCAACCTTTTGAGATCATTGATCCTTCATGGAAAAATTCAAACGACCCATGAGAAGGCCAAAGAAGCCGGCCGCCTTTTTGATCGCATGGTTGGCCGGGCGAAAAAGGGCGATCTTGCCAGCGTTCGGCTGATCGCACGCGTCCTCGTCGAAAGGGACATCGTCAGAAGGCTTGTCGCGGAGATTGCCCCGAAAATGCAAACGCGATCGTCCGGATTTACGCGGATCATAAAAATAGGGTTTCGACGGGGAGATGGCGCAGGTGTCAGCATCCTGGAAATCGTGGAGTAGGGCCTTTGGTTTCATCGCCCTGTTCGGGGCTATAGCGTTAGGTTGTACCTATTCAGGGTATCTTGGCAACGAAAACAGAGAAGGGGGCGCCGCGCTTACGCTCCCTTCTCGCGTACTTCGTGTAACCCACAAGTCCGATAGGCTTGCAGGGGTAAAAACGCTTCTGCTCGTCCCCTTCGTTTCCTACCCAAACAAGGAGGGGGAAATCCTGAAAGATCCGCTTGTAGGTGCGGTCTTTTCCAAAGGGCTTTGTCCTGTACAGTCTGGGTATACTCTTTACCGAATGCTCGAAGATGCGCTTCGGCCTATGCCTGAGCCGAAAATTATTTATACCGATGAGCCTGAAGGGGTTCAGGCTACGGTATGGGAGTATGCTAAGAAACGTGGAGAATTTGGAGAAGCCTTGAGCTCGTACCTTATCGACCGCGTAAAGGAAACAGGTGCGGATGCGGTTTTGAGTGGGGTTGTATATCGCTATAAGGAAAGGGTTGGGGAAGCGCTTGGTGCGGAAGAGCCCGCTAGTATCGCCTTTAGCGTATTCGTGCTTTCTAGGGACGGGGGGCTTCTTTTTGGTGGGGCTGTGGATAAAACCCAAAAAGAGCTGCTGGGCAACATTACAGATGTGGGCTATTACGTCAAAGGCGGGTTAAGTTGGTGGCCCGTGGGGCGCCTTGCGCGTTTCGGCATCGATGAAGTTGCAAGCACCCTACGAAGCGCGTTTTCTGCGCCTAAAGAATAGCGATGCGATGATTAGCCTTCAAGATCTTATTCTTAGGCTACTTTCGTTCTGGGGTTCTCGGGGGTGCGTGGTTGGACAGCCTTACGGCCTGGAGGTTGGGGCAGGGACGTTTAATCCGCTGACTTTTTTGCGTGTGCTTGGACCGGATCCATGGAACGTGGCATACGTGGAGCCCTGTCGAAGGCCAGCCGATGGACGCTATGCCGAAAACCCCAATCGTCTTCAACGCTACTACCAACTCCAGGTGATTTTGAAGCCTTCGCCGAAGAATTGCCAGGAGCTCTATCTGGATAGCCTTGCCTTTCTTGGTCTTGATCTTGGGCGCCACGATGTCCGCTTTGTAGAAGACGACTGGGAGTCTCCTACGCTTGGAGCGAGCGGGCTTGGCTGGGAGGTTTGGCTGGACGGGATGGAGATTACTCAGTTTACCTATATGCAGCAAATGGGCGGGATTGAACTTTTTCCCGTATCGCTCGAAATTACTTACGGCCTTGAGCGAATTGCAATGTATCTCCAAGGTGTGGAATCTATTTTTGATATCCTTTGGAACGATACTGCAACCTACGGCGATATTCACAGGCTTGAAGAGTATCAATTCTGCAAGTACAACTTCGAACAATCTGACCCGGATATGCTCCGGGAAATGTTCAATACATTCGAGAAAGAGAGCAATAGGCTTCTTGGCCTGAGGCTGATATACCCAGGGTATGATGCCTGCTTAAAATGCTCACACATTTTTAACTTGCTCGATGCTAGAGGGGCCTTAGCTCACACTCAAAGGGTTGCCTATATAGGCCGGGTACGCATGCTTGCAAAACGGGCCGCTCAAGCTTATATGGAGCAAATCCAGGGGGAAGATCTTGCCTGATTTGCTTTTTGAGCTTGGTGTAGAAGAAATGCCGGCGAAAGCGATTGAGCCTGCGATCGAAAAGCTTCGGTTGTCGGTGAACGAGGGGTTTGCTCGCTATGGACTTAAAGTAGCGAACGGACGATCTTTTGGGACTCCAAGGAGGCTTGGTCTGCTTCTAACTGACGTTCCTGAAGGAACGGCAGACCGCCTTGAGCGTGTTTTTGGCCCTCCTGCACGTGTCGCGATGGAGAATGCAGATGCTCTTTCGCCAAAAGGCATCGCATTTGTAGAGAGCCAAGGGCCTAACGTGATTCGGTGGTTCGTTGAATCCACTAAGCGAGGAGAAGCGCTTTGCGTTGAAAGGCGTATTCCTGGGACTCCTTTGTATGACCTTGCCCCAAAGGTATTTCTTGAGGCCCTAGCTGCGCTCTCGTTTCCTAAAGTGATGCGCTGGGGCTCCTCGCGGGAAACGTTTGTACGTCCTGTACGGTGGATTCTTGCCCTTTTGAACGAGAAAATCCTCCCTATCGAACGCTATGGTCTAAAAAGCGGAGGCATCAGCTACCCTCATCGCCATAAGGGGTTTGCCCCCGTACGCATTCCGCATCCGCAGGATTACGTTTCCCTTATGGAAGAAGGGTTTGTCTCGGTTTTTTCGGAGGATCGCAAGACAAATATCCTGAAGCAGATCCAAGAACTTTTGCTCGATTCCGAACATCTAGGAGAGCTCAAAGAGCGGGCGATTGAAGAGGTCGTCCAGCTTACCGAGTGGCCAAGGGCGTTGATCGGAAGCTTCGATGAACGCTTCATGGCTCTTCCTGGGTTTGCGATAGAGCATGTGATTTTCAGGCATCAGAAATGTCTGGCCGTGTACCAAAAGAGCTCCAAGAATATCCTCCCTAAGTTTGTCGCCGTCGCTAACCTTCCAGAAAGCGACCTATGTCTTGTAAGGCAGGGGTTTGAGCGTGTTGTTCGGGCAAGGCTTGAGGATGCCCTTTTTTACTTTAACCAGGATCTTAAGCGGCCACTCCTCGAGCGCTTCGAAGCGCTTGGCGGAATTCTCGAGCATGAAAAGCTTGGGACTCTTGCGGACAAAGCTGGACGGCTTGAGGCAATTTGCTCATCTTTAAGCCTGCCTTTTTTGGAGGGGGTTGCACACGAAAAGCTATCTTTAATAATAAAGTTGATGAAATGCGATCTAGCTACCCAGATGGTCGGGGAGTTTCCGGAACTCCAAGGACGCATAGGGGAAGAATATGCCCGCCATTTTGGCTACGGAGAGGAAGCGGCTCGTGCGATTCATGAATCAACGCTCCCGTTGCCAAATCGAGCCGAGCTTCCTGAGTCGCCGATAGGAATATCCTTGAGTATACTGGAGAAGCTCGATACGCTCTCCGGGTTTGCCTTGATCGGGTTGCTCCCGACAGCCGCGCAAGATCCCTACGCCTTACGAAGAAAGGCGCTCGCGCTCGTGCGGGTCATCTTAGGGCGAGATCTTCCCCTTGATGTAGGGGCCCTTTTTGATGCCGCATTCGCAGCATACGAGAGCCGTATGGGCATGAAGGTACCACCGGGCGCGCGGGCGTCAGCGCTATCGTTCGTGACGGCCCGCTTGGAATCGTTCCTCGAATCCAATGGGTACGCAAAGGATGCTCTACAGGCGGTTCTTGCTCGCAGCCGTGGGGTCTTCTTAGGGGACCTAAGGAAGCTGGATGCCCTTGCAAGCGCACGCCAAAGGGGTGCTTTCGGAGCAATAGGGCTGAACATAAAACGGATTCGGAACATTCTCCCTGAGAACGATCCCTACCTTACGCACGCGGAACGCCTTTCCAAATCTGTCTATGAACTCGAGGAAGAGAGGGCACTGCTCGAGGCCTTTCAAAAGCTTGAAAGTGCCATTGATAAGGCCGGGTCCTCGCTTGCCTATGATGGCGCTATGAATGCCTTGGAAGACCTCAAAGATCCGCTCGAGCGTTTTTTTGCCCGCGTTATGGTCAACGTCGAAGACCGCCATGTTCGCGCAAAGCGCATCGCCCTGCTGGCTTATGGTTACAATCTCGTGGACACGATCCTGGACTTTTCGAGGTTATCCCTAGAGAAGTCTTCCTAATTTGAACTGGGGAGGTTCGCATGAAACAAGCCAAGAAGTACGTCTATTTTTTTGGACACGGGCAAGCCGAAGGCCATGCAGGCATGAAGGATCTCCTGGGGGGAAAAGGTGCCGGCCTGTGTGAAATGACGAACCTAGGAGTTCCTGTCCCCTGCGGGTTTATTGTAACTACGGAAGCGTGCATTCTCTACTACAAGCAAGGCAAGAGCCTGCCTGAAGGATTATATGAAGAGGTCCAAGCGCATCTTTCTCGTCTGGAAGAATCTGTAGGAAAGCGTTTTGGGGACAAAGAAAATCCTCTTTTGGTTTCGATCCGTTCGGGTGCACGTGTGAGCATGCCGGGAATGATGGATACCGTGCTAAACGTGGGGCTTAACGATATAACCGTACAAGGGCTTGCCCAGAAAACGAACAATCCGAGGTTCGCCTACGACAGTTACAGGCGTTTTATCGCCATGTTTAGCAGTGTTGTCCTAGGAATTCCGTATGAACATTTTGAAGTCGCGCTTGACGACCTAAAGAAATCTATGGGGGTGAACCACGATACCGACTTGGACGCTGATGCGCTGAGGGAGCTTGTGAAGCACTACAAAGGGATTGTCGAGTCGACAAAAGGGGCACCATTTCCTTCCGAGCCTAATGATCAGCTCTGGGCTACAATCAAGGCCGTGTTCGAGTCATGGAACAGCCAGAGGGCTACGACATACAGAAAAATCCACAAGATTTCCGACGACTGGGGAACCGCAGTCAGTGTGGTAAGCATGGTATTTGGTAACATGGGGGAAGATTCGGGTACCGGAGTTTTATTCACCAGGAACCCTGCAACCGGCGAGAAGGCTCTTTACGGAGAATACCTACCTAATGCGCAGGGAGAAGACGTCGTTGCCGGCATTCGTACCCCTTATCCCATCTCGAAAGACCAAGACGCCAACGGTGCCAAGAATACGCTCGAGGAGCGTATGCCCGCTGTTTATCGAGAAATTAAACAGGTGGCGGCAAAGCTCGAGGCGCATTATAAAGACATGCAAGACATTGAATTCACCATCGAGAAGGGCAATCTCTGGATCTTGCAGACCCGGTCTGGCAAGCGTACTGCTAGGGCAGCCATGAAGGCCGCCGTCGATATGGTTCAAGAAAATCTTATTGATAAAGAAACGGCGATCCTTCGTATCTCACCCGACCAACTCAACCAGCTCCTTCATCCCGTGATCGACCCAAGGGCAAAAAAAGAAGTGCTATGCAAGGGACTGCCAGCCTCCCCTGGTGCCGTAAACGGCATGCTGGTGTTTACGGCAGACGAAGCAGTTAAGCGGGCCAATATGGGCGACCGCGTCATTCTTGTGCGTCCCGAGACATCACCGGAGGATATCCATGGGATGTATGCCGCCCAGGGAATTTTGACTGCCCGTGGTGGCATGACCTCGCATGCGGCTGTTGTCGCGAGAGGCATGGGGAAGTGCTGTATCGTGGGCTGTTCTGAGATCCGTGTTTCAACAGAAAAGAAGGTAGCCCATGTAGGAGGCCTTGTTCTCAAAGAAGGAGATTGGGTTACGCTCAATGGATCAACCGGAGAGGTCATGAGAGGCATCGTCCCTACGATCGATGCTGTAATGAGCGACGATTTTGCGATTTTTATGGAATGGGTCGATGCGGTAAGACGTCTTCGTGTTCGGGCAAACGCTGATACTTCGACGGATTGCGAGGTTGCCCTCCGATTTGGGGCGGAAGGGGTAGGCCTTTGCAGGACTGAACACATGTTCTTTGCGCCCGACAGGATCCTTGCGGTAAGAGAGATGATTCTTTCTAATGAACACGAAGGCCGAAAGAAGGCGCTCGCAAAAATTAAGCCGATGCAAAAGGGGGACTTCGCTGAAATTTTCCGAACGATGGGCGAAAGGCCCGTAATCATCAGGCTATTGGATCCGCCTTTGCATGAGTTCTTGCCCAAAACAGCCGAAGAAGTCGCCGAGGTAGCTCGAGAGATGCGTCTTGGTCCGGAGGCAATCAAGGCCCAACGGGCGAAAATGGAAGAGTTCAACCCCATGCTCGGCCATAGAGGTTGCAGGCTAGGGATCACTACGCCTGAAATTTACGAGATGCAGATTGAAGCAATCCTTGAGGCCGCGTGTGAACTCAAGGCGGAAGGGCTCGATGTACACCCTGAGATCATGGTTCCGCTTGTTGGTACTGAAGAAGAGATTGTCTTCGTCAAGGACTGCATTGACAAGACTGCCAAGGAGGTAATGGACGCCAAGGGTATTCGCGTGTCCTATAAAGTAGGCACAATGATCGAACTTCCGAGGGCCTGCATCGTAGCCGACGATATTGCAAAGGTTGCGGAATTCTTTTCGTTTGGGACTAACGACCTAACCCAGATGACCTTCGGGTTTTCTAGAGACGATGTCGGCATTTTCTTACCGGTCTACTTAGAGAAAAAAATTCTCAAGGTAGACCCCTTTGAGTCGATAGATACGCAAGGCGTCGGCCAACTGATCCAGCTTGCCGTAGAGAAGGGGCGTAAGGCCAGGGCAGGCTTGAGCGTTGGAATCTGCGGGGAGCATGGAGGCGACCCTGATTCTGTGAAGTTCTGCCACAAAGCCGGGTTAGACTATGTCAGTTGCTCTCCTTTTCGTGTGCCCATCGCCAAACTTGCCGCCGCTCAAGCGGTCCTGGAAGATAGGATGGCAGCGCAACCTTTGGAATGAAAACTTCTCTATCCCGTGGGGGGCGCTTTCCCCCTACGGGCTTACCTCCCGTTTTGATTTTTAAGGTCTCACAGGCCGTCTTTAACCTTCAATGCTTCTTCCTGGTCTAGACCGGATACGCCTAGGCTCTCATGGGCCCGTTTTTGCTCGCAGGTGTTGCAGATGTTATCGTCCGAGAGGCCGCAGATAAGCTCGTTTTTTTGAGTAGTTAACATAATAGTTCTTATGCGCATTACAATGACTTGCTTCTTTAGGGTGTCTCTGCCTCCAAATAGGCTGCAACGCGGATAAGGAAATCCGGGCTGTCCGGACTCAACGAAGCTTCGAGTTTTTTAGGGCTGTTTTCCGATAGCGCCTCTATAAAAGCGGCAGCCTCCTTAAAAACTTCGTAGGAGACATTGTCCTTTTTTGTAATCAGCAGATTTTCGCTTACAGCCTTTGGGTCGCGTTGCCACAGAGCGATCCTTGCCCTAGAGTATCCCCGGATACCTCTAAGGAAAGGATCCTTTGGCATCTCTGTTTTAGGGAGGCCGTTTAAGTTGTTGGGACCGTCAGTCTTTTTAAGAAAAGCGCTTTCGGCTAGTACTTCTGCCAAGCCTGCCATATTAGGGTGTCCAAATTCTGGGAGCTTCTGAAGATGCTCCGAGGGCTCAATTTTCGAATCTTGGAGTTGCGATATATAAGTATACAATGATGCAACATCATGCTCTGTCTGACTATTTAAACGAAACCTGTATCCGAGCACCGCCAAAGCAAAAAGAAGTGCAATAACAATAGAAGCGGCAATGTGACGCCCATACCTATGCCATATGCGGAGCACGGCGTGCTCCTTAGGTAAGCTATACTCATGCCTTGTACGTTTATCCATTGTATTGACCTTTCAGCGTGTGGCGAAGCGCTTCAAGAATCAACACAGGAACTATCTTTCCAACCAGCGATGGTTTGCCAGGAAAAACCACCGTTTTGTTGTCCAATGTCCGACCCATAAGTTCTTCCTTGCTCATTTTACTCAGCTTTTCGACCAGAACCTCTTGGGAAGATCCGACGACCTTAAGGAGGCTTTTTTGAGCGATGCGTTGTGTTACGTCTTGAAGCATGGCAAGCCTTTCTTTTTTCACTTCTTTTGAAACATGGCCTTCCATCTTTCCAGCCTCCGTAAAGGGGCGTCTTGAATATTTAAACGAGAATGAAGAATCAAACCCAACCTCTTCTACAAGCCGAAGTGTGGATTGGAAGTCTTCGTTGGTTTCCGTGGGAAATCCAACAATCAGGTCGGTAGTCAGTGAGATGTCGGGGCGTGCCCGCCTGAGTCTCTCGACGGTCGCGAGGTAATCCTTGCGGGTATAGCCTCGACGCATCAAGCCGAGGATCCTGTCTGACCCCGACTGAACGGGCAAATGGAGGTGTGGACAGACCGTTCGAAGTGAAGCGAAACATTCAACTAGCGAACCGTCGACATCTGTCGGGTTTGAGGTAGTAAACCGTATCCGTTCGAGCCCAGGGATGCGATCAAGCTCATGAAGGAGCTCGGGAAACGCGATGTCTTGTGTATGTTTGCCGTATCGGTTTACGTTTTGGCCTAAGAGTACAAGCTCACGGACGCCTTGTCCTATGAGCCTTTTAGCATGCATAAGGACAGCTCTACTCGAGCGCGATACTTCCGGACCCCGCACATGTGGCACGATGCAAAATGAGCACTTGTGGTCGCAGCCTTGCATAATCGTCAAGAATGCTGTAGGCCCATGGGTTTTATTGTTGCATGGGAATAGCGATTCTTCGAAGCCTTCGGGTTGGTCCATAAGCATTGTCTTTGGTGTGACGAGAGGGCTTAGTTCCCGAAGGGCCCTTAAATGCTCCGGGATTTTGTGGAGGCTGTAAGAATTGAAGAGAAAATCGACGCCCCAAAAACGCTCGAGAAGCGCCCTTCCCTCTTGCTTGGCGACGCAGCCGCCTATTCCAAGAACAAGCCCGGGGTTTTTCCGCTTGAGCCGCTGCACCCTGCTGGCGAAGGTATACACCTTTTGCTCCGGTTTTTCACGGACACTACAAGTGTGCAACAAGACGACATCAGCGAGCTCTGGGGATTCAGCAAGCATACAGCCGCCCTCTTCGAGAATCGTTGCGAGACGGCTCGCATCGTCCTCGTTCATTTGGCAACCGTATACCTCAAGGTAAACACGCACCAACGCGTCCACTACCCCTAGACAAAAGGAATAGGAATGGTTATACTGGAATATTATACGGCTTTATCTTTCAACCAACGCGGGGCGCCTTTTTATTCCCGGCCTAAACCAAGGGTTGTGTTGGTCCATCCGTGCGCTCTAGGATTCAAAAATTCTCGCGTTTATCCCGTAGTACTCGTAGCTTAACACAACCTCTCGGCGAAGGGAAACGTCGGAGAGGGTACTTTCTCGTCAACCCGTCGATGTTTTTGTTTATTACCTGCGAGGAGGAGCTACGTATGAAGCAAAGTGACAGGGAGATGCAAGGAACTGGCCCTACAAAAGACACCCGTAGGGCAGGCTCTCGGCAATCCCTGAACCTTGAAAAGCTCACAAAGGTCCTTCCCAGCGACTTCTTGCTCGATGAGCACCTTGAAGATGAAGCGAAAAGCTCTGGAAGGTCTTCTATAAAACGCCATAAGGCCCTTTCGCACGGCGATAGTGGCGAAAGAGAGGATGCCAACGATGATCCTTTGGCCCGAAGCAACGACCCGGTCAAACTTTACCTTCAGGACATGGGGGAAATCAGCCTTTTAAGCAAACACGAAGAGGTAGAGATTGCAAAAAGGTTTGAGCACGGCAAGCAGCAGGTTTTTGCCCTTTTGTTCCAGCCACCCTATACGTTGCGTAAGCTCTTGAGCCATCTTGAAGGGATTCGCGAGGGGAGGATATCTGCGCGCTACATACTAGATGATCCGACGGACCTTGCGGGCGACCAAGATGCCGATGAGGACGAAAGGGAGGATGCCGCCCCACGTCTCCCTATGAAGACGCTCGAAGAGGCCATCGCTTCAGTTAGGCAAATCCTAGAGGACATGGAAGACAAAGACGCGCGCTCCTCCTTGGTTGTATCCCTAGGATCCTTGAAGCTCCATAAAGCCTGCACAGACAGGCTTACCCGTAGGCTTGAGCTCTTCTTGAGAATTATGCATAAGAAGCAAAGAAAAATTGAGGAGTTCGAAAGACTTTCGATTGGGAATCGTATGGTGTTTGACTTGCATACAGGCTCAAGGGTGGAGGTTTCCGACTACGAGAAAAGGCGAAATGAAGCCGAGGAAAGTCTTGAGCGTCTGGAAAAACGCGTTGGGATAAAGTATGAAGCCTTAAAGGTGCTGTTAAAAGAGCTTCGGGAAACCCAAATTCAGGTGCAAGAAGTAAAGAACGAAATGGTTCGGGCTAACCTGCGGCTTGTGGTCAGCATCGCCAAAAAGTACGTAAACCAGGGGCTTTCCTTCTTGGACCTCATTCAGGAGGGGAATATAGGCCTCATGAAGGCGGTCGACAAGTTTGATTACGGGAAGGGGTATAAATTCTCCACCTACGCTACGTGGTGGATTCGACAATCGGTAACTCGGGCGATTGCAGATCAGGCTCGTACCATACGCATCCCCGTTCATATGACTGAATCAATCAACAGGCTTACGCGAATCAAGCGGACGTTTATCAGAGAAAACGAGCGCGAACCGACGGTCTACGAACTCGCCGATCGAATGGATATGCCCCCAAAAAAGGTGCAAATGATTTTAAAGGCCATCAAAAAGACTGTGTCGCTCGAAAGCCCGGTAGGAGATAACAACGACTCTGAGCTTGGCGATTTCCTGGAGAACGAGGAGTCTGTCAACCCCTTCGAGGTCGTTCAGGAAAAAAACCTTTCGGCGGTCGTCCGGAAAGTCCTTGCGACGCTTACGCCCAGGGAGGAGAAGATCATTCGGATGCGCTACGGGATTGGAGACCGCATCCCACGCACCCTAGAAGAAGTCGGAGAGATTTTTCATGTAACGCGCGAACGAATCCGTCAAATCGAGGCCAAAGCGCTCAATAGGCTGCGCCACCCATCAAAAAATTACACACTCCAGGAGTTTATCGGCGAAAGCCAAGGCCAAGGGTAAAGATGAGGTAGTCGCGCTTGGGATGGGGGTCTGGATAACCCAGCCCCCCTCTTCTTTCTTCCAGCGCTCTTTTATGATCTCTTCTCTGTACCTGTTGTCTGGATAGAGGATGTAACGCTTACGAACCTCTACCGTTGCAGCACGGCGGTTTTTGTCCCAGACTACATTCAAGATTTCAAACTCTATCAGGTCTAGGCGCTTTTCTAGCGTGTCTTTGTTGGCAAGCAACCTGCCCTTGTTACTTTTTTCCAAGAAAGAAGCGGCCTTTTCGTAGTCTCGCCATTTTAGCGCTTGATTGTACGTATAGGAGGCCCTTTTGGCCGAGAGAGTCTTTTGATAGGAACATCCAGCTGCAAATACCATTATTGCAAGGCACGGCAATAGGATTCGAAGAGGTTGTTTCATGGTAGGGCTCCTATGTCTCGTCAACAACTTGCTGTTTGAATCTCTCGAAAAGTTTGTTCGACATGGTGTAAGGGTTAAGGATTTCATCCTTCCAGGCACCTTCAAGAAGATGGTTCAGCTTCGTCTCCAGAAGATGAAGGATCTTGTCTTGCATCCTTCCTATAACAAGCTGCTTTGCAATTTGCTCTTCTTTGAGTCTTCGTCGTCCTGCTTTATTCAAATACGTCCAATGCGCCTTGATCGCCTCCTGCAGCTCTTTAAGCCCTTGATCGTACGCAGGGCTTGTCAAGATTACCCGTGGCTGCCAATCCTCCGGGGCGTAGGCCTTCATGCCGATCAGGTCCTCGATCTCGGACTGGAGCGTGCGGGCTGAATCTTTATCCGCCTTATTGACGACGTAAATGTCTGCAATTTCCATGATCCCAGCCTTTAGGCTCTGGATGGAATCTCCAAGCCCTGGCGCAAGCACGACGAGCGTGGTGTGGGAAACTCGCAAGACCTCCACTTCGTCCTGTCCGGTACCCACCGTTTCAACGAAGATCGGACTATACCCCATTGCTTGCATGACGACGAGAGAATCCTGGAGAGAGGCCGAGAGCCCCCCCATCCTCCCACGGCTTGCAAGGCTTCGGATAAACACGTCAGGGTCCGACGCGTGACGGGACATTCGAATTCTGTCGCCCAACAAAGCGCCTCCGGTAAAAGGACTCGAAGGGTCGATCGCCAAGACCCCAACGCATGCCCCTCCTTCCCTCTCCTTGGCCACCAGCGCATCGATAAGCGTACTCTTGCCCACGCCGGGAGGGCCCGTAAGCCCGATCACCTGGGATGGCTTTCGTTCGGGGTAGATCTTTTCCAAAATTTCTATGGTCTTCGGGTCTTGATCATCTACGGCCCGCAGAAGGCGGGATGCGGTAAGGGCATCCTTCTTGAGGATGCCCTCGAGGATGGCTTGTACCTTCGGCAAGGGGAACCTTTCTTACAGGCTTTGAGGAACGATATTATCTTCTATCCACTTTACGATCTGATCTGTGAGGGCTCCTGGTGTGAAGGTCTCCTTAACCCCCATCTTCTTCAAGGCGACGATGTCTTCGGGGGGGATAATCCCGCCTCCAAAAACGGGAATGGTCGCCCCCTTCTCTTTTAGAAGGCAAAGAACCCTCTCGAACAGCTCAAGGTGGGCTCCGGACAGGATGCTAAGCCCTATTGCATCCACGCCCTCTTGGATTGCCATATTCACGATCGCTTCAGGTGTTTGGTGGAGCCCGGTGTAAACCACCTCAAACCCGGCATCTCGAAGCGCGCGCGCGACGATCTTGACTCCCCTGTCATGGCCGTCAAGGCCAACTTTCCCGATTAAAAGACGAACCTTCTTTTCCATACTCAAGCGCTCTTTTCTTTAGATATAAGAAACTTCTCGGTATTTGCCGTAGACCTCCTGAAGGGCCTTTGCGACCTCTCCTAGAGTTGCAAGGCTCTCAACGGCCGAAACGAGGGCTGGAATAAGGTTCTCGCCCTGTTCAGCCGCTTGCTTGAGCGCGTCCAAGCCCTTTTGAGCGGTAGCGTTGGATCGCCTGGCCCTTAACTCTCGTACCTTTCGGATTTGCTCCTCTTGTTGCTTCCTGCCGACACGAAGAAGCGGGATTGATTCGTCCTCATCGGAGGCAAACGCGTTGACCCCGACAATCGTCCGCTTCCCTTGATTAAGCTCCTTTTGATAGAGGCACGCAGCCTCTTGGATCTCTTTTTGTGGAAAACCCGCCTCGATCGCCGGAACCATTCCGCCATACTCATCAATTCGGCGGATATAATCCATTGCCCTTCCTTCGATTTCGTCCGTAAGGCTCTCGATGAAATAACTTCCTCCAAGAGGATCGCCTGTTGAAGGTACACCCGTCTCGTAGGCCAAAACTTGCTGTGTCCTTAATGCCAGGGTTGCAGCAAATTCCGTGGGCAACGCGTACGTCTCGTCCAGCGAATTCGTATGGAGAGACTGGGTTCCCCCCAAAACAGCCGCGAGAGCCTCGATTGCCGTCCGCACGATGTTGTTGTGCGGCTGTTGGGCCGTAAGCGAGCATCCTGCCGTCTGCGTGTGGAAGCGCATCCAAAGGCTTCTTTCGTCCTGCACGCCGTAACGCTCCTTCATTTCGCGCGCCCAAATTCTCCTTGCCGCCCTATATTTGGCGATCTCTTCAAAAAAATCAATATGAGCGTTAAAAAAGAACGAGTAGCGCCTTGCAAACTGGTCGACCCCCAGCCCTCTGCCTATGGCCCGCTTGACGTATTCCAGCCCGTCTGAGAGCGTAAAAGCAAGCTCCTGAACGGCCGTTGATCCCGCCTCGCGGATATGGTATCCGGAAATGGAGATTGTATTCCAAAGGGGAACGTGATTCGTACAAAATTCAACGATGTCAATCGTCAGCTTAAGCGATGGCTCAATCGGGTAGATCCACTCCTTTTGGGCGATAAACTCCTTGAGCATGTCGTTTTGGAGTGTCCCTTTTAGGCTTGAAAGGGGGACCCCCCTACGCTTTGCAAGCGCTAGGTACATGGCAAAGACGATGGGGGCCGTGCAATTGATCGTCATGGAGGTCGAGACCTCGCCAACGGGAATTTCCGCAAAAAGCTCGTCCATGTCCTCGATAGAATCGACCGCCACGCCGCACTTCCCGACTTCTCCCAAGGAAGACGGATGGTCGGAGTCGAAGCCCATAAGCGTAGGCATGTCAAAAGCAACGCTAAGTCCGGTTTGGCCCTGAGAAAGGAGGTATCGAAATCTTGCGTTCGTATCGCTGGCCGTTCCAAACCCAGCAAACTGGCGCATTGTCCAGAGCCTTCCCCTGTACATATCGGCATGAATACCCCGAGTGAAAGGGAAGGTGCCTGGATCTCCCAGCTTTGCTTGGTAGTCAAACCCTTCTATGTCTCTTTCGTTATAAAACGTCTCAAACGGAATTCCTGAAAGAGACGTCATATTCAGCGTAGGCGATGTTCCCATCGGGGTTCCCCTTTAAAGCGCAAAATCCTCTTTTTTGAGCTCGTTGGCGAGGACCAACCTTTGAATCTCCGAGCTTCCCTCGTAGATCTCGGTGATCTTGGCGTCCCTGAAAAACCGTTCAAGCTCGTAGTCTTTGATGTAACCATAGCCTCCAAGAACCTGTACTGCCTTTGTGGCCGTTTCCATGGCCGTCTCTGCGGCAAAAAGTTTGGCCATGGAAGAGTAAAGCGTAGAACGACCCCCCGAATCCTTGAGCTCTGCGGCCCTTAGGACAAGCATACGCGAGGCCTCAATTTTGGTTAGCATGTCGGCAAGCATCCATCCGATCGCCTGGAACTCAATAATTGGCTTGCCAAACTGTGTCCTGGTCCTGGCGTAGGCCGCTGCACGCTCGAACGCTCCTTTTGCGATCCCCACAGCCTGGGCGGCAATCCCGATCCTTCCGCCATCAAGGGTCGCCATCGCGATCCTAAACCCATCTCCCTCTTTGCCGAGCAAGCATTCTTTGGGGACAAAAACTTCGTCGAAATCTACAGGACAGGAATCTGCGCCGTGGATTCCGAGCTTCTTCTCTGGCTTACCTACTAGAACGCCTGATGTCTCCATGTCTAGCAGGAACGTCGAAATTCCCCTGTGCCTAAGTGAACGATCCTTTGTGGCGAACACGATGCCAGTTTTTGCCCGGGAGGCGTTCGTGATGAACGCCTTCGCCCCGCTTATGGTGTAACCATCCGAAGCATGCCTGTAGGAGGTTTTCAAATTGGCCGCATCAGACCCCGCCTCTGGTTCTGTTAAGCAGAAACAACCAATGGCCTCTCCTTTTGCCATGGGAGGGAGAAAGCGCTTTTTTTGGGCATCGGTACCGAACTTGAGGATTGGCCAAACCGCGAGCGAACTGTGAGCAGACACAATCGTACCGACGGCGGCGGAAGCGCTCGAAATCTCTTCAATGGCAAGTGCGTACAGGTAATGACTAAGCCCTGCCCCTTCCCATTCGTTGGGAACGAACATCCCCATCAACCCGAGCTCTCCGAGCTTGCGAACAGTTTCTAGGGGGAATATGTCGTCCTCATCGATTTTCTTGGCCATAGGTGCAAGCTCATTCTTGACAAACGACCGAACCGTTTGAATGGCTAGCTGCTCTTCTTGCGTCAATTCTTTCATCTTGTTATGGTTTCCTTATTTTTATCGAGGGCCTAGCACGAATTGAGGCTTGCGTTTTCCGAGGAATGCGGCAATCCCCTCTTCTTTGTCCTGGTGGGCAAAGCAATTACCGAAGGCGAGCCTCTCAACAAGCAGGGCCTCGCGGACGCCCAAGCCCCAACCTGCTTGGATGGCAGCCTTCGCTTGAGCGATCGCATGGGGGCTTTGGGAGAGCATCGGCTCTAAAAAGGCCTCGGCCTTCTTGATGGGGTCCTCCCCCTCCCCCGCCAATGCATCACAAAGCCCCATATCGAGTGCTTCCTTTGCCGCCATGCTTTTTCCGGAAAAAATCAGCATTTTTGCCTTTGCCATCCCGATGCGCCTTGCCAAGCGAACGCATCCTCCAAACCCTGGGATGATCCCTAGACGAACCTCCGGCTGGCCGAACTGTGCCTTGGGCGATGCCACGATGAAATCGCAAGCGAGTGCCAACTCAAGCCCTCCACCGAGTGCAAACCCGTTGACACAGGCAACGGTCATGATCGGCAGCGATTCGAGCTTCAAAAAGACTTCTTGCCCATACCTGGCGAATTCTATGGCCTCCGTGGGCGTTTTCTTTGCCATCGCACGAATGTCCGCCCCGGCGACAAACGCTTTATCGCCCGCCCCTGTTATCCTAAGGGCTTGCAGAACGCTTACGTCCAACCTCTCGAGCGCTTCATCTACCTCTTTGATTGTGGCCTCATCCAGCGCGTTGAGCTGTTCTGGCCTGTTGATCGTGAGTGTTGCAAAAGGAGTCGATTGTTCGAGTGTGATATTCACAACAATCTCCATTTTTTTCTAAAGCAGGTCCATCACCGTGTGCTTACGCGCTCTTCTGGCCACTCCTGTTTGCGCTGCCGCCTTCATCACGGCGGTGGCCACAAGCTTGGCAACACGTTTGTTAAACACGCTCGGAATGATATAATCCTCGCTCAATTCGTTTTTTGGGATGATGTTGGCAAGTGCAAGCGCTGCGGCCTTCTTCATTTCCTCGTTGATCGAGCGGGCCCTGCAGTCCAAGGCCCCACGGAATACCCCCGGAAAGGCAAGTACGTTATTAATCTGGTTTGGATAATCCGACCTTCCCGTGGCCATAATCCGGACATAAGGCTGGGCTACTTCTGGACGAATCTCCGGCTCAGGATTGGCCATGGCGAACACGATCGGGTCTCTGGCCATTTTTTTGAGCATTTCAACGGTCAATACGCCAGGCCCAGAAAGCCCTACGAACACGTCTGCGCCCTCTAGCGCGTCGGCAAGCGTTCCTTTTAGGCCTTCCGGGTTCGTATGTTCTGCAAACCAATCCTTCATAAAGTTCATATTCTCCATGCGCCCTCGATATACGGTCCCCGTTTTATCGCATCCTATGATATGCCGAACGCCAGAGGCCATCAGGATCTTTGAGACAGCGATTCCTGCAGCACCAACCCCGCTGAACACCACACGGATGTTTTCGAAATCTTTCTTTACGATCCGGAGTGCGTTGGTAAGGGCGGCGACCGTTACAATAGCCGTACCGTGCTGGTCGTCGTGAAATACGGGAATGTCGAGCTCTTCTCGAAGCCTTTCTTCGATCGAAAAACATCTAGGAGCCGAAATATCTTCAAGGTTAATCCCGCCGAAAGAAGGCGCGATCGCCTTTACGATCTCGACTATTCTGTCCTCATCCTTTGTGTCAAGGCACACGGGAAAGGCATCTACACCGCCAAACTCCTTGAATAGTACCGCTTTTCCCTCCATGACGGGTAAGGCTGCCCTTGGCCCGATATCGCCTAGACCCAAGACGGCCGTCCCATCCGTCACCACGGCCACCATGTTTTTCTTGCAGGTAAGGGTAAACGCCTTTTCCTCATTTTCTTTAATTGCCATGCAGACACGTGCGACACCGGGGGTGTAGGCAATCGAAAGGTCATCTCTGGTTTTGAGCGGAACCCTGCTTTTAACCTCGATCTTGCCGCCAAGGTGGGCGAGAAAAACCTTATCCGATACGTTGATCACCCTCACCCCTTCGATACCCTTTAGGGCCTTAACGATCTCTTGGACCTTCCCCACTTCTCGAAGCATGACCGTGATATCGCGGAGGATCTTTCCCTTGCCTACATCGACGATGTCAAGCGCTCCTATGTTGCCTCCAAACTCTCCGATCGTTGAGGTGATTTTCCCTAACGTTCCCGGCCGGTTTTGCGCCTCTACCCGGAGGGTCAGCGTGTAGCCCAAGGGTTCGGTAGGTTCTACGGATGCTCTTCGATAATCAACTGCCCGCATGAATACCCCTTTCTAAAAAATAGAATTTCGCTTTATTATATTATAGCGTTTGCCTAGAACTTTTCAAAAGGGTCAAACAGCTTCGCATATTCTTCCAAGACAAACCTATCGGTCATAGATGCGATATAATCGGCGATCTTTCGTGTATCACTCTGGCTTTTCATCTTTTGTTGCACTTCGATAGGCAAAAGCTGAGGAGAATCCTGGTAAGCAGAAAACAAGGACTCTAGGACTCTAGCCGCCTTTTTGCCCATACGAAGCACCTTGGGATGACGGTAGAGATTGTTCATCAAAAACGCATTAAGTGCCTTGTTTTTAGGGGCCATCTCTACGGATAGGCCTACCAGATAAAAGGTTTTACTGCGTGCAGCCTCTGGATTCTCGATATGTTCGGCGTTCAAGCGCTCGGCGGTATGCACAATGACATCGCTGACCAAGTTATTGATCAGTTTCCGAACAAAAGCCTTGATCAAGATGGGCAACGCAACGTCAGGACCCATTTCCTTCTCGATCTCGCCCACACAATCCCGAGCGAGCGGAACCTCTACCAGGCCCTGAAACCCGATAAGGCCAGAAGCCAGCCCATCGTCGATGTCATGCGAAGAATAGGCGATTTCATCCGCCATGTCTACAACCTGAGCCTCAAGCGTCGGAGCGGCATTCCCGCGGAACATTTCGGGAATTTCTACATTGCGGTTGGGCTTGTATTTCAGAATCCCTTCTCTCACTTCGTACGTGAGGTTTAGGCCTGGGAACTTACCGTAGAGCTCTTCGAGCTCGTCCACAATTCGTAAGCCTTGGAGGTTGTGCTCAAACCCTCCACAGTCTTGTGTCAGCCGGTTCATCGTAGCCTCCCCCGTATGTCCGAACGGGGGGTGTCCAATATCGTGACCGAGCGCAATCGCCTCGGTTAAATCCTCGTTCAACCCTAACGCCCTGGAGATAGTCCTTGCGATTTGCATGACCTCTAACGTATGGGTTAGCCGAGTTCTGTAGTTGCCGTCCTCGTGATTTACGAACACCTGGGTCTTGTATTCAAGCCGGCGAAATGCTTTAGAGTGGATAATTCTGTCCCTATCCCTTTGGTATTTTGTCCTGTAGGGGTGCTCTTCTTCGGGATAGACCCGCCCCCTAGATAGATCGTCGGGCGATGCAAAAGGCCCTAAAGGATTTCCTGAATGCATCTATTGGCTTCTCTTCCGGTATGTGATAGCATAATCTCTCTTCGAGCCGCAAAGCGTCTCCCTTTGGCCCCTGTAGCTCAGTGGATAGAGCAAGGGATTCCTAATCCCTGTGCCGCAGGTTCGATTCCTGCCAGGGGCACCATTTTTTTGCTTTTTGTAACTTTTTATAATGTGATCGCTCCGTTTAACCTGCGTACAGCCTCCTCCATTTGTCGCTTCAAGCCATCGAACAGTTCGTCAACGCTTAGAATTTGCTCAATAAGCCCGACAGCCTGCGAAGCCCAAACAAACCCTTCATCCAGCTTTCCTTCAAGCGCGGCGCGCTGGTTTGCAGCGCCAGAAATGAGAGGAAGAAGCGCATCAAAACCGGCCCCCTTCTGTTCTCGCTCAAGGATATCCAGCGCATAGGGGATTTTAAGCGCTCTCCCCGGACGCTGAAGGGACCGCTCGATCACGACCGTATCATGAACACCGGCAGAAACGAGCATTTTTTTGTATGCTTCGTGTGCCACGCACTCTTTAGTTGCTACAAAGCGGGTTCCCATCTCGACTCCTTGTGCTCCCATAGCCAACGCAGCCACGATTTGCGAGCCTGTCATAAACCCGCCGGAGGCCACGACAGGGATTGTGATTGCCCTTACAACCTCTGGAACCAGCACGGTTGATCCGATGTCGTCTCGGCCGATGTGTCCTCCCCCTTCCATGCCGACGGCAATCACCGCATCGACACCGAGCGTTTCCGCTTTCTTGGCCTGCTTTGGAGAAGAAACCAGGACAAGGACCTTAACGAGAGTTCCTTCAAGCTTTGACAGGACATGCTCAGGGTTGCCTGCCGTCAACGTTACGGCAGGAACCTCTTCTTCGATGACGGCTTCGATAAACGGAGAAACATCAAGCCTACCAAGGGCAATGTTCACCGCAAAGGGCTTCTCGCTTAGTCGACGAAACTCTCTAATCTCCTCAACGAGCGCTTCTTTGGTGCCGAGCGTTACGGCCGTTATTTGGCCAAGCCCTCCGGCGTTGGAAACGGCAGCAGCCAGCCTTGCTCTTGCAAGGTAGGCGAGCCCCCCTTGAATCAACGGGAAAGAAATTCCCAGCATTTCCGTGAGGCGTGTTCGAATGTACAAGGCAGCCCTCCTCCGGAGCTAAAAACGGGAACGGTAGAGCCAAGCAAGCCCGCGCTCGATCATTCTGGCAACCGACTTCGAATAAGGGTACCAAACGACCTCTCGATTTGGCGCAAAACGAGGCAATAGTACGCTCTGTGATCTTACAAAACGGCGAATTCCCTCCTTGCCGTGCCGTGTTCCGTAGCCGCTCTGTTTTATGCCTCCAAAAGGTAACTCGGGCACCATAAAATTTGTCAATGCCTCATTGATGCATACGCTTCCCGATTCTAGTCTACGGCTAAGCAGAAGGGCCTTTTTTTGGTTACCCCATACGCTTGCAGACAATCCATATGTCGATTGGTTTGCGGCAGCCAGAGCCTCCTCGCCGTCCTTCACTTTCTGGATAGCAACGATTGGTCCAAAGCTCTCTTCGTCCATGATGGCCATGCCCGGCCTTACGTCGACAACGACGGTAGGCTCAAAAAAATATCCACCAAGCGATGAAATTCGTTTTCCACCCGCTAAAACTTTAGCCCCTTTGGCCAACGCATCCTCAATATGGCGCTCGACGGTTTGCAGCTGGGCATGGGTGGTCATAGAACCCATGTCTACCGAAAACTTTTCATCTATTCCCATTCTCAAGCCTTTAACTTCTTTTAGCACTAGGCTTACAAACGCCTCGTACACAGCTTCTGTAGCATAGATGCGCTCAATCGAAACGCAAGTTTGGCCAGCATTGAACAAGGACCCCCACACAATCCCCTTGGCGATCCTCTTGAGATCCCCTCCTTCCAAGACGATGGCGGGATCTTTGCCGCCAAGCTCAAGGCTAAAAGGCTTGAGCACACGGGCGCAAGCTTCGGCAATCTTGAGTCCGGTACTGTGGCTACCCGTAAAAGCCACCATGTCCGAGTGGCGTACGACGTGCTCGCCCGTTTTGCCGTTGCCCGTGGCGGTTTGGTATACCCCTTCCGGCAGTTCCGCCCTGCGAAAGATATCCTGAATCAGGAGTGCGGTAAGGGGCGTAAATTCTGAGGGCTTAAGGATAACGCAATTTCCGGCGATAAGCGCGGGGCCTGCATCGCAAAGAGGGAGGAGAAATGGGTAATTCCAAGGGGAAATTACGCCAACAACACCCCTTGGAAAATACCGAATAAACACCTTTTTGAGAAATCGCATCGGCCCATGGGGTGTTCTACTTTCGTCTTTGAGGAAAGATTTGGCGTGTTTTCTGTAGAATGTGAGGATATTGATGGCTCCGAATAGCTCATACAGCGCTTCCGTCCTCGTTTTGCCCGTTTCGAGGCATATCGTATCCAAGATTCTTTCTTTTTCATCAATGAAGGCGTCTATGGCACGCCTGATTCGTTGAGCTCTCTGTTTGACCTCCAAATCTTTCCAACCGATAAAGGCCTCTTTTGCCCGCTTCACCAAAAAGACAATATCCTCCTCGCCCATCAAGGGTACTTGACCCAACTTCTCGAGCGTTGCCGGAGACTCAACCTGGAGAAAGCGGCCGGTATCCATTAGTAACCCCTATAGAATGCTACGTTACGTGCGTATCTCGGTAAACTATCGTACCATCTGGTGATTTCTGGGGCCAACCTCCGCAAAAAAGGCGGGGCCTTCTTTGGTCCCCCTAGAGATCAAGCCTTTCCCTTCTGCCTAGGATGACGCAGGTCGCTCCGGCCGAAAGAAGCGCCCAAACATGTAAGCTACAAAAGCCAGCCCAAGGATAAACAACGCAAAAAAGATGGCCATGGGGCCAACCTGGTAGCGGACGCTAAGGGGCGCTGCGTGAAAGTATGGCGCAATAAAGGCATCTCGAAGGCGGTCCCGTACAATCGCCATAAAAACGACCCCAAGGGCCGAGAGAATCAGCGCTGCCCATGCCAACCTACGGGGATCTTTAGCCTGGAACGCCGAAGATATCGCGAAAATCGCGGCAAGGCCAAGCATAATTCCTAAAAGCAACGAAATCGTCCCAAAGGCGCTTTGTCCTAGAAAAAGCTGCCTAAAAGGTGCGGAAAGGCTAAAAAGAAACCCAAAACCCGCCACCATGGCAAGACCCGTGATATAGATGAACCACCTGCCGCCATGCTCGATCAAAAACCTGCCATAATCAGGCTCTTTCTTAAAATGAAACAGGCCTAATGCAACCACAAAGAGTGAGCCAACCCCGAAAGCCGCCAAAAGCATGTGGGCGTACCGGAAAATAAGCGTTGGCTCGCTTAAGTTCAGCCGCATTCCTGTTGGGTCCGCTATATACATGGCAAACCATTTTTCCGGCGTGATGAGCAATGTCATGTTGTTGACGAAGAGAAAGGCGATAAGCAGAAAAAAAACGAGGGCCAGGAATACGCTCAGGTCAATTAATTTTGAAGCGCGGTTCTTCCACCAACTCCCGATGTACAAGCTATAGTAGGCAACGAGCAGTAGAGCAATGACCATAAGCCACGGCCATGCAATCAGCACGGACGATGTGAAAAAAAAGTTGCCGAAGAGCACCTGGATAAAAAGCAAGGGGACAATTCCAAACGTGATTGCCGGAGAAAGGAGAGAGGTTGTCGAATGCATAAGGCTATCAGAAAGGCGCCTGTGTTCGGGAGTTTCCCCGAACCAACGCGTCCAAAGGCCGATGAGTGTCGCGCCGAGCACGCCATTGATTGCAAGGATATGAAGGACAAACCCCAATACCAGCAGTACCTCAAGAAGCCAGACGGCTGCCGGAAGGGGCGTAGGGTCAGCGTAAGGCACAACGGCTTGCGCGTTCATGTCTCATTCCTCCAGGCGTTCACGAATTTGATTGCACCACGGATGTCAAGAAGTGCGAAAGGGCCTCCTTTTCTTTTGCGGTCCCCGCAAAAGGCGGCATGACGCTTGAAGTCGGGATTTTGTCCAGTACGCCAAGGATTGCAAGAATTGCCGGCTGGCCTGTGAGCTGTTTGCGCCGCAACAGCCAGCCGATATCCCTGTAGCCTCCTAACGAATGACAGGCCTGGCATTCGAGACGAAAGATCTCCCGACCGGCCTGGATCATGTTGTCTTCATGAATTTCGCGTGTTTGGACCCAATTTGCCGTCCGAAGGACTCCTCTCTCGTTCAAAGTAGGAAGGTTGAGTCCTCTATCCCCATCCAATGGGACGCTGTAGATAGAGTTGCCGTACATGTACCCAAAAATTACGTAAGGTTTTCGAAGGATTTCTCGAAGGAGTTCGAACGAGGCAACCGTAGAGAAGGCTGCAAGGAACACGAGCAAAGAAAGGACAAGGGGCGTTCTCTTAGCCAAAAGCCAGGCAATGAACGCGAACACGAAGGCAAGAAAGGCGCTTAAGCCAATAAGCATGGCAGAGTGCGTCGCTGCAGGCAGCGTGCCCTTTGCGAAAGCCCAAACTGCCGGGGGGATGCTCTGGGTATACCAGTACGCAGCCGGTATGGCAAGAATGGCGTTGAGGAGCACCCAGATGGAGCTCCATCTTACAACCTTGGCCTTCAGAGCTGGATCTTTTTGCCAAGCCGCCGTGATGAGCGCGTAGACGCCTGCAAGCGCAAAGCTTAAAAATGAGCGAAAGAATAGGGAGGGGAAGTAGGTCGGGTTAAAAAAACCGTTCCATACCTGAAAGTCTTCGAGCCACTTGCCAGGAGTCAACATGAAATCGATGATACCGTTGATGGTAAACAGGCTCATCCATGCGGCAATGAAGTAAACCCAGCCAAACCAAAGATGGGTCCTTCGGTCGAGCTTTTCCCAGCCGTAGTAGTACATCAAGGCCGCGACAATCTCGATCAAGAAAAACACCCACTCGATCCCGAAAAACCAGACAAAAATATGTATGAGAGCGCTCGTTCCTTGCGGGTGAACAAGTGCAATCGTCCACCAGATGCCGACCCCGGTTACGGCCCCCCATACTACCGTCACCAGCACAAAAAACGCGGAGTGAAGCTTGAGCCAGGAAAGGAGCCCGGAGTCATTTTCGCGGTAAGCTTTTCTCTCCGTAAGGACAAGGAACAGTCCTCCGCCCACTGCAAAGTGAGAAACGAACACGTGGACAACGGCTACGATGGCGATCAAAATACCCGATCCAAACCAAACGTCCCATACAGGAAAGTTCATCCCTCTTCCCCCTTTTTGCCCTCATAAATCGCAACACAAAGCAGGGTTGCTAGCTCGAGTATTTATCGAACGCAATGTAGATAAAAAACCTCCAAGCCGTTGGTTAGGGTATAGCGTACACCAGCAAAATTGGGATTAAAAGACGACGTATAAGACAAAAAAGGGAGGTGGCGGAGAGAGTGGGATTCGAACCCACGGTACCCCTTTTTGGGGTACAGTCGCTTAGCAGGCGACCGCCTTCGACCTACTCGGCCATCTCTCCGAAAAAACGCTCGACCTGGCGGAGGAGGTAGGATTTGAACCTACGGTGCGGAAAACGCACAACGGTTTTCAAGACCGCCGCCTTAAGCCGCTCGGCCACTCCTCCACGACCTTTACTTTAGTAGTTTTACCGTCAGCGATCAACCATCAACCCTCAAAACTTCCTGGCCGTTCATAAAGGGTCTCAGCGCCTTCGGTAGGATAACCGACCCGTCTTCAGCCTGCCCGTTCTCTAAGATTGCCGCAAGGGTTCTGCCAACGGCCAGGCCTGACCCGTTGAGCGTGTGGACAAAGCGGTTTTTGCCAGTGGCTTTTTCTTTGTATCGAATCGCACCCCGTCTTGCCTGAAAATCGCCAAAATTACTGCAGGAGGATATCTCCCTGTAGGTATACTGGGAAGGAAACCATACTTCGATATCGTACGTCTTTCTGGCTGCAAACCCAAGATCCCCAGTGCATAAGACAACCACTCGGTATGGAAGCTCCAGCTCTTGCAAAACCCTTTCTGCATGGCAAAGGAGTTCTTCAAGAGCCGCTTCGGAGCCTTCCGGATTGACAAAGCGAACCAACTCAACCTTGTCGAACTGGTGCTGACGGATCAGCCCTCGAACGTCCTTGCCGTGAGATCCAGCCTCCCTTCTGAAGCAGGGCGTATAGGCCGTATAGCATAAAGGCAGCACGTCTTCGTCAAGGATTTCCCCCCTATGAATATTTGTAACGGGCACCTCGGCGGTAGGGATCAAGTAGAGCTCATCAAGGCCGATGGAGTAGAGGTCATTCTGAAACTTTGGAAGCTGCCCTGTGCAGAGCATGCTTTGGGCATTTACAAGAAGAGGCGGGGAGACTTCTTTGTAGGCGTGCTTAGAAGTGTGCAGATCCAGCATGAACGCGATCAAGGCACGCACGAGCCTGGCACCCTGGCCGATGAACAAAGGAAAGCGTGCCCCCGCGATCTTGCTCGCCCGGTCGAGGTCCAGAATGCCTAACGATTGAGCAATCTCGACATGCCCTCTTACAGGAGAACGAAACGCCCTCGGTTCAAGGTAGCGCCGAACCTCAAGATTGTGCGCTTCGTCTAGGCCGATAGGTATGGATTCATCGGGCAAGTTTGGCAGTCCCAGGAGGATGTCCTGAAGCTCTTGCTCTACTATGGATAAGTCTTTCTCGAGTTTCGCGATGGTCTCGGAGACCACCTGCAACCCCTCCATAAGGTAGCTTGGATCTTGGCCATCGAGCTTTGTCCTGGCAACTTGTTTGGAGCCCGCGTTGCGCTTTTTCTTCAGGTCTTCTACGCGCTGAATGAGTTCGCGCCGTTGTTTATCGAGCTCGAGAAAGCGTTTGAGCTGGTCTTCTAGAAAGGGGTCTTCCCCCCTTGTCTTGAGACGCTCGACGACGAATTCTGGATTTTCACGAATGAACTTTGAGTCGAGCATTCTATCCTCTGTATGTTTGCCTAGAAAATTGGCTGCTCCCAACGAGGGATGAAAGCCATCCCTCGTTGGGAGATGGAGCTCGCTCCATCAATTCACGAGGAATGTCTTCCAAGAACGGCGAGGGTTCTCTCGGCTCTTTGCCCATTGGGCCGAAACGATACCTGCATAAGGACAGAAAGAGTCGCTCTTTGGCACGCGTAACGCCGACATAAAACAACCTTCTTTCCTCCTCGATCTGGTTGGGAAGATCCCTGCAAAGACTGTGCGGCAAAAGGCTGTCCTCGAGTCCGACAAGGAATACGAACGGGAACTCCAGCCCTTTTGCTTGATGAAGCGTCATTAAGAGCACCTGACCGGTGCGCGACCCTGCCTGATCGAGGTCTGTCATCAGTGAGACATGGTCGAGATAGTCCTGAAGTTCCATTGTTCCTTGGGTTGCCTCAAGGGAGCGCGCCAGCGCGACCATTTCGTAGAGATTCTCTACGCGTTCTTTCGCTTCGCGCTCTGGTTTTGAAAGGAGCGCCGCTTCAAGGCCGCTTTCATTGATGACGCAAAGAAGCCCATCGGAAAGCGACGATGCGTTTTTTATTCCCTCATCCATCTCTTGCAACTTCTTTCCGAGCGCAAGAAGCTTTTTTGCCTGGGATTTTAGCGGGGCTGGCAACATTTCGGTCGTCAGCAGGGTTAGGTAGTCATGGCTAAGCTGTTCTTTGAGGTCCGAAAGCTTTTGAAGCGTGACCTCGCCAATTCCTTTTGGGGGGTTCTGCGCCAGCCTATAAAGGCTTAACGTATCGCATGGGTTGGCTAAAAACTTCAGGTAGGCAAGGAGGTCTTTAATCTCCCTTCTTTGGTAAAATTTTACGCCGCCTAGGATCAAATAAGGAATTCCAAGGCCTAAAAGTGCCTCTTCAAGCGCCCGAGATTGCGCGTTGGTCCTGTAGAGGATGGCGATTTCGCCGGGATTTTTACCATCGTTGATTAGCCTTTTAATGGCCTCGGCAGCCATCCTTCCTTCTTCAAACTCGTTCGATGCCTCGATAAGTTGGATCGGAGACCCTTTGGCGTTTTCCGTCCAAAGCGTTTTGCCTCGCCTAAAGTTATTTTTTTTGATGACGCCGTTCGCCGCCTCTAGAATGACCCGGGTGCTCCGGTAGTTCTGCTCAAGCCGAAACACTTGAGGCTCGGAGAAATCCTCTTCAAACCGAAGGATAGAGGCTAGGTTGGCCCCCCTCCAGCCGTAGATTGACTGATCGTCATCCCCAACGGCAAATAGAGGCCTGTTGGGCTGGCATAAGAGCTTCAAGAGGCGGTACTGGGTAAAATTGATGTCTTGGAATTCGTCGACGAATACATGGCTGAAGCGTCGTCGCGCCTCCTCAAAGATTCCTGGATCCTGCTCGAGCAGTCTTACGGGCCTAAGCAAGAGATCGCCGAAATCAGCCAAGTTCTCCTTTTTCAAGTAGGCTTCGTAGGCTTTTAGGATCTCAAACAGGGCAAGCCCGCGCGTCTTGGCCAAGAAAGGGTTTATGGACTCTATCGCCTGCTCGAAGGTCAACATGCTGTCCTTCATTTTTGCCAGCACTTGGGCGATCAACCCGGAATCTATGCGTTTGTCCTGAACGTTGGCCGCTCCTATGAGCCTCTTGAGAAGCCTTGTTTGGTCTGCATCGTCCAAAATACCGGGTCGGAATCCTGCAAACGAACGTAGAAACCAAAGCCCGAAGCTGTGGAAGGTTGAGGCCATAACTTCTCCCCCTACCCCAATTCCCAACATATCGGTAAGACGCTCGCGCATCTCTCTGGCGGCCTTGTTCGTAAAGGTTATGGCCAGTACGCTCCTTGGATTGACGCCCTTGGCGGTAAGATAAGCAATCCTTGTCGTGAGTACCCTCGTCTTTCCAGATCCCGCACCCGCCAAGACGAGCGTAGGACGCTCCGGCGCCATGACGATTTCTTTCTGAGCTGGGTTTAGTGTCTGGATCAGCCGGTTAATATCAAAACAGTCCATCCCTTGGCCTTACCGTTTCTTTTTAGTGTCCCATACGAAGCCATCGAAAAAAAAGCGTGCAGAATGGGGGAAGTTCCCTAGCCCGCTGGTCTTTGGCCGGTATACATGGGCCGGGCGAAAGGTTCCGATTTCGGAAGGGTTCCTTTGGCCTTAAACGCCTCAACCCTCTGGTTGTAAAAAAGGATAATGTCCCTTCGATCGAGCATTCCGAGCAGCCTTTTCGAATTCTTTTCTTCGACGACCGGTATTTGACGCAAGTTGCGTACGGTTACCTTCTTGAGAACTTCGTTTAGATCTTCTGTGGGGTTTGTGACTACGACTTTTGTTTGCGCGAGGTCTTTCATGGTGACGGGGTCGGAAATATCCGATTCAAACAAGACGCCCCGGAAGTCTTTGATCGAGAAGATCCCACTTAGCTCTCCTTTATCGTTCGTGACGGGAAAGTACTGCTGGTTCGTGCGGGCAAAGACCTGTTTAAACTCTCCAAAACGCATACCCTCTGGAACGGTCGTTACCTGCTTGAGTGAGTCAAGCAGGTCTTGGACCTTGATTGCCTCCAGCACGTCGATAAAGAATTCTCCTTGGTGGGCCGGAGATGCAAGCCTGTTTTTCACCTGCTTCGAGTAAATCGAGGACGTACCCGTTAAGGCATAGCAAATGGTGCATACGAGCATGGAAGGAAGAAGGAGAAGATAGGAACCGGTCATCTCGCTTACCATGATAATAGTAGAAATAGGCGCCTTGGAAACGCCGGCGAAGAAACCTGCCATGCCGACGATGACGAATGCCTCGGGGTGAACGACGATACCCGGCACGAGTGCATGAAAGGCTTTGCCAAGACAGGCGCCTAGAGCTCCGCCGATCACGACGGACGGACCGAACACGCCTCCGCTCCCCCCTGACCCGATCGAGAACGCGGTCGTTAGGATCTTACCGAAAGCCAAAGGGAGAAGCATGCCGAAGCCTGCCTGCCCGTAAATAGCCTGCTGGAGAAACCCGTAGCCAAACGCAAGCGTCTGAGGATAAAAAAAGCCGATCAAGCCGGTTATCAGGCCCCCTAAGGCAGGCTTAAGGATTTTTGGCAGCTTCAAGCTTTGGAACCAGCCGTGGATGCCGTAAAAAGTATGGACATAAATAACGCCTACACCGGCAAGCACGAGTGCAAGGATGATGTAGAACAAAAGCGTGGCCGGGTTATGGAAGGCAAGACTCGGACCGTTGAAGAGCGATCCAAAACCAAACAGCGAGCAAAAAACGCAATAGGAAACAACAGCGGAGATCACTGCGGGGATGATTAACTCGGCCTCGAACTCAGGCTGGCTGTAGAGCACCTCCGAAGCGAACAGCGCGCCTGCCAAAGGAGCCCGAAAGATTGCGCCGATACCCGCACCCATGCCAGCCGCCAGCATGATACGACGCTCCCTGTCAGAGAGCCTAAAGCGGTCCGCAAGGAACGAGCCAAAGCCAGCTCCAATCTGGGCGATTGGCCCTTCCCTCCCCCCTGACCCGCCGGTTGTGAGTGTAAGTACCGAGGCGATCGTCTTGACAAACGGGATACGCGCCCGAACATACCCTTGCTTGTGATGGTAGGCTTCGATAACTGCGTCAGTTCCGTGGCCTTCAGCCTCCGGGGCGAGGGTGTAGACTATAAGTCCGCTCAAAAGCCCGCCTAGGGCAGGAAGCCAGATGAGCCAGGCGCGATGAAAAGGTGTGGTCGTTGCTGTAAACAGGCTTTGCTCTCCAAAGGGTGCCGGCGGACGATAGCCCGCAATCCCGCCCAGGAAAACATGCATGCCGACATCGCAAAGGACTTGAAAAATGATGGCCCCTAGGCCTGCAACGATGCCGATCGCGACGTAGGCCGCTATCCAGCGGCCTGCCGATTTGATGATTCCGTTGAGCATAAAGACTAGACCGTAAGGCTCGTTTGATGAAGATGGCAAGCAACCGCTTCTTTATGTGTTTTATGCTAGGCCTTTTTGTGTAGAATGACAATAGAGGCCGATTAGATAAGAAGGAGTATAAGGAGTATCTTGTTGCAAAACGCATACTTGAGCGCAGCCTTGGAACGAATTGCTTCCACCCGACCGCTCATCCACCACATGACGAACCTGGTTGTTGCGAGCGTAACGGCCAATCTTACGCTTGCAATGGGGGGACTTCCCATCATGGCGTCCGCCAAAGAGGAAGTTGAGGAGATCGTCTCCAAGTCGAGCGTCCTTTTGCTCAACATTGGTACGCCTACAAGCGAGCAGCTTGAGGCCATGGAACGGGCCGGTTCCATGGCCAAGGAGCTCAAGATTCCGATCGTCTTCGACCCGGTCGGGGCAGGGGCGAGCCGCTTCCGGACGAAAGCGGCGATTGATCTCATCCGAGAGCTTCAGCCATCTGTAGTCCGAAGTAACCTTGCCGAGGCTCTTTCGCTGATTCAAGAAGATGCGCGCATCCTCGGCGTCGAGAGCCTCGAGGACGACGAGGAGACCGCCAAACGGGCCGCTAGGGGGCTTGCTGCACGCTTTGGCTGCGTGGCGGCCATTACGGGCAAAGTAGATATCGTCTCGGACGGCGAAAATGTAGGGCGCATAACAGGCGGAAACCCTTTGCTCAAAAGCATTACAGGGTCGGGCTGCATGGCAACTACGGCTGTGGCTTGCTTTCTTGCCAAGGATACCCCTATCAAAGCCGCAGTACTTGGACTCTCTCTTATAAAAACGGCAAGCGAACTCGCTTTGGAGGTCAAAGGGCCTGGATCCTTCCAGGTCTCCCTTCTGGATGCCGTTTACCGCCTTAGAGAAGGGCTTTAGTCCATGTTCAAGAGGCCTATTCTTTGCGCGATTACGGCTAGCAACGCTCAGCTCAGTCATGCCGATATCGCGAATGCAGCGGTCCGGGCCAACGTGCCGATGGTCCAGCTACGCATGAAGGGTGCTTTCAGTACCGAGATGTACGAAACGGCCCGAACCCTTCGAGCGATCACCGAGGGAAAGGCTCTTTTGATCGTCAATGACAGCCTCGAGGTGGCGCTGACGGTTGGAGCGGACGGCGTTCATTTGGGAAAAGAAGACTTGCCCATTGATGCCGCGAGACGGATCTCCCCGAAAGGGTTTTTGATCGGGGCGTCCGTCTCGAATGCCTACGAGGCAAAAAAAGCCGCAACGCTCGGGGCGGACTACATTGGCGCTGGCCCCGTGTTTGCTACGAAGAATAAGCTGGATAAACCTCCAATCGGGCTTGCTCGGCTATCCGAGGTATGCGGTGTCGTCTCGATCCCCGTCCTTGCGATCGGGGGCATAACGCTCGAGAATGCCCCGCAAGTCATGCAGGCTGGAGCTTCCGGCGTGGCCGTAATTTCAGCCATCTTGGATGCAAAGCACCCCCTTGAGGCTATCCGCAGCTTGATGGTAAGCCTCAAGGGGGTCTCTTTCCCATAGCCGGAGAGGGCGCGCCTAGGGTTGGCCTTGAAAAGCTTTCCGCTGCACGGCCTAAAATTGCCCCACCTTCACGAAGGCATCGCCTCCTAGCGCTAAAGCCCTTTCTGAGAGGATACTCGGCATCAGTAGGACTTAGGCAACCCAAGAACATGCTCGGAGATGAAGTTCATCACCATCTCGTTGTTTATCGGGGCGGTTTTTAAGAGCCTTGCCGGCGCCCACATCTGGATGAGCTGGTAGTCGGTCACGAACCCGTTCCCCCCGTGCGTCTGGATTGCCCGATCGATAGCATCGACGGCCAGCTCGGACGCCAAGAGCTTGGCCATGTTGGCGTAACCCCCTGTCTGGGCGGGGGGGAGGCCATTGTCGAACGCCCAGGCCGCCTTGTAGGTCAAGAGCCTTACCGCTTCCTGCGTCGCCTTAATGTGGGCCAGGGGATGTTGGACGCCTTGGTAGGCCCCGATCGGAGTATCTGACCAAACCTTTCGCTCTAAGGCGTAGGCCACCGCTTTCCTTAGGGCGAACTCGGACATACCGACGGCCCCAGCGGCAAGAAGGATGCGCTCGGGGTTGAGTGCATGGAATAAGACCATCGCTCCCATGTGCTCTTCACCCACGCGGTTTTCCAAGGGGACTTCGACGTCGTCGAAGTAAATATGAAACTGCTTGAACCCTTCGATCCCCATCGTGTTCATCGCGTTCATCGTGATCCCTTTGGCCTTCGTATCGACGATGAACAACCCCATGCCATAGCTCTTGGGCAGGCCTTGAGCTTTCAGCTCGTCGAGTGTCATCGTGCGCGCGACGATAATCGCGTAATCGGCCACGTCGAACCCGGTGATCCAGGCCTTTTGGCCGTTTATCCGGTAGATGTCGCCTTCGCGCTTAGCGAGCGTTCTCATTCGGAACGCATTGGTCCCGGCGTCCGGCTCGGTGATCGCAAAGGCCATCTTCATGTCGCCGTTTGCAATCTTTGGCAACCAGGTGCGCTTTTGTTCTTCGGAGCCGCCACGCAAGATGGCCATCGTATCCATTGTGGTCAACACGGAAAATAGAGAGGCCCCTACTCCCTCGGTCGCAAGCGTCTCCAAAGCCAACACCATCCCAAGAAGGCCAACCCCAGTCCCACCGTAGCTTTCGGGAATCATTGCGCCTAGGATGCCCGCATTGGCCATTTCCTTCCAGATTTCCTCCGGAAAGCGCTGCTCTTCAAAAATCATTTTGTTAAACAAGTCCATTTTTGGTCCAAGCTTTTTGGCGACCCCCTTTGCCGCCTCTATCACCATAAGGTGCTCTTGCGTGAGCCCAAATTGCCCCTGTTCCATGAACGCCTCCTTAAAAAACATTAGAAAATCATCGAGTCCATCTATTAAAAATATCAAAAAACTGGTATATTGATCAACTAATGTTACCAAATGGGAGTTGATTGCGTTATCAACAAAAAAACAGGCTGGGGATGGCATGGAAATTCTAGAAACTTGCCTCTATGCAGAGGACCTAGTGGAGGTTCGAAGGTTCTACGAAGGGATCCTTGGGCTTAAATGCCTTCAGTTCAAGTTGGGCCAGTTCGCCTTCTTTAGGGCTGCAAGAGGCGTCCTTCTCGTCTTTAACCCGGCCTATTCGCTAAACCTCCAAAAACTCCCACCTCATGGGGCGGCCGGGTCCATACACGTTGCCTTTCGAGCGGACGAACAAGAAATCCCTAAATTGAAGAAACGCTTCCAGGAGGGCGGCTTTGTAGTCTATGACGCACTTTGGTGGAACGGACAATCGAGCTTTTACGTGTACGACCCCGCGGGTAACCTGATCGAATTTGCCCCTGCTGGTATCTGGGAGCTTCCTAAAGAGGCCTAAGCCCTACCCGCCCTTGCCTTGAATCCGATGGTGACAAGGTATACGGCTCCAGCTAGGACCGCAATACTCGAACCTGTAGGCAAATCCAAGAAATAGCTCGCAATGATCCCGGCCCACGAAAGGAGCAGGCAAAGAACGCCTGCGACGATCATGGCCTTCCAGAGTTTCATCGGGAATACGCAGGCAATAGCGGCCGGGAGCGTAAGCAGCGCGATCACGAGGATGAGGCCTACAAGCCGAAGCATGGCAACGGTCGCAAGCGCCACTAACAACAGCATGCACAAAGAAAGTATCTCGGTTTTGATGTTTCGTACCTTGGCAAACGACTCATCGAAGCACAATGCAAGGATTTCCCTGTAAAAGGGTGCAACTACACCAAGGACGGCCATATCTAAAAAGACGGTCAAGAAAAGGTCCGTATCGGAAACCAGCAGGATGTTCCCGAACAGGTAACTCATGGGATCTGCATACCCAGGTGTCTTCGAGAGAAAAAGGAGGCCAATCGCCATTCCCACGGCCCAGATCCCTCCGATGACCGTATCCTCGCGCTGCTGAAAGCGAAGGCTTACCCAAGAAATGCCAAGCGCGGATACCAAGGCGGCAAGAATAGCACCAGGAAGGGGCCCGCTCCAGGGAATGCCAAGCGCACGTTCGCAAAATAAGCCAATCCCGATACCGCCCAATACGCTGTGGGAGATCGCTCCTGCGGCAGAACTGATACGCCGTACAACAACGAGCGTCCCAAGGATACCGAACGAAACGCTCGAAAGGAGCGTGATCAAAAAGGCGTTGGCTAAAATACCGAGCCCTAGATTCATTCGAGCCTATCTTTCTTCATTGCCTAAGACAAGGTCATGCCGGACGAGCCGCATTGGCTCGTTGTAAAGGTCATGCAGCGAGAGGGAGTCGAGCTCAGAGGTTGGATGCTCAACGACTCTTCGGTTGACGCAAAACACGCGGTCCACATGCTTCGAGACAAAGCTCAGGTCGTGTGTAACGAGAAGCAAGGCAATTTTGCCCTTGAGTTCGGCCAAAAATTCGGCCAAAAGCTTGCCCCCTTCCGGGTCAACGTTCGCCGTCGGTTCGTCTAAAAGGAGCACCTCCGGGTCACAGGCAAGGGCGCGCGCAAGCAACGTCCTTTGCCTTTGGCCTCCAGAGAGCTCACCAAAAAAACGATCTTTCATCGGCTCAAGCCCAAGGAATGCTAAGACCTCTTCTGCCTTTTTAAGGTCAGACCTTGAGTAGCGCCAGCCCCCTCCCCCACCAAGCCTGCCCATGAGCACGACCTCTTTTAGGGTAACGGGAACTTGAAGGTCAGATTGGATCGCTTGGGGCATGTATCCGGCCCTCATTCTCGCTTGTTCCGGACGTTGCCCAAGCAGAGATACTCTACCGCTTTGCGGCATTGTAAGGCCTAAAATAATCTTAAGAAGCGTGGTTTTCCCTCCCCCGTTCGGGCCCAAAATGCAGACATATTCCCCTCGCGCAACGAGGAGGCTTACCTCTTCTAGGACGGGCCAGGAGGCATACGCAAAGTTTACCCCTTCCAAACATACGGCCTCATGTCCCACGGCAATCTCCTAGTGCCCCGGAAAGAATCCTTCCAAGCTTCCGGATGGTATCGAACACGTCGTAGTCCAAGTCGTTCACTACGGCGAGCTTGGCATCCAACGCTTGGGCGACGAGCCTAGCTTCCCTAAAATCAAACTGGGGTTGAACAATCACGATGCGGACATGCTCTTTTTTTGCTTGGACAACCACCGCCTGAAGCCTCCTTGGCGTGGGCTCCTTCCCCTCTTCTTCGATGTAAAGCTGGCGCAGCCCAAAGTTTGCGGCAAAATGGCCAAACGCCGGGTGGTGCACAAGGAAGGCCCTTCCTTTGTAGGGCGCAAGCATGCTTTTAACTTCGCCCTCGAGGGATTCGGCCTCCGTCAGAAAAAGGGAGAGTCTCTTATAAACCTCTTGCTCCTTGCTTGGAAACATCTGGATCAGGGCCGATGCAATGGCCTTGGCGATCCCCTTCAAGCGCTGCGGCGAAAGCCAAACGTGGGGGTCTTGGCCCTCTTGGATGTCTTGGGCAAGGTCTACAACCTTGAGGTTGGGATAGCGTTGCTGCAGGCGTTTTGCCAATGCCCTCTCAAAAGGGAGCCCTACGATAAAGAAGGCCCTAGCCTTTCCTAGCGCCAAGACTTGCCTTGGTGTCGGCTCGAACGTGTGGGGATCCTTGGAAGCACCCGCAATCGTCCTTACGCGCACGAAGGATCCGCCAAGGCGTTCGGCCAGAAAGGCGATCGGCGGAATGCCGGCATACAGCTCGACAACGTCGCTTGCATGCGAGCTTCGCACCAAAATGGATGAGGCTCCTAAGGTCCAACAGCCCACCATTAGGAGCGCGACGAAATCAAGCCTTCGCAGAACAAACCGGAAACGAGCCATGGCACTCCTTGCATTCTTTGATCGCATGGTTTTTTAAGAATTCCTTCCAATGCAGCTTGAGATGAGGCGACAGGACGCCCGTTCCGTTACACAAGGGGCATATCCCGGAAAGGTACGCAAGGAGCGCCGTGCGTATGAATTCCGAACGGTTGGGAATACGCTCAAGCGCCTTTGCCAGGTCTTCGTCTACCTTGAAGGTGATAATTTCCTGCTTCTTCGTCGGCATTTATCGAACCCCTTATTATTACAGCGTATTACAAGCGGGCCCGATCCATCAAGGCCTTTTGAGAAACGAACGGTACAATAAGCCTATCATCGTACGATGTACCAGGTGTTTGGAGGCGATGAGAGTAAGGATAGGGACTTCGGGTTTTTACTATCCCCACTGGAGAGGGGTTTTTTATCCGCGCGAGCTCCATCGGGCCCACTGGCTTCAGTATTACCAAGAAAGGTTCGATACGCTGGAAATTAACTCCACGTTCTACCAATTGCCAAAGCCCGAAACCTTCCTAAAATGGAAGCAAAGCGTGAGGCCTGGCTTCATGTTCGCCCTCAAGGCTAGCCGGCTGATCACCCATCTCAAGCGGTTAAAGGATGCCGAAGGCACGCTTGCGCTCTTCTTGAATAGGGCAGAGATTTTAGGAGATCTGCTTGGTCCCGTCCTCTACCAACTTCCTCCTTCGTTTGAGCTCGACATCGGACGCCTGAGTGCATTCTTGGCGCTTCTTCCTGAGTGCTTATGCCATGCGTTTGAGTTTCGTCACCCGAGCTGGTTTATCAATGATGTTCGAAGCCTCCTCATCCGACAGGGCGTTTCGTTCTGCATCGCGGATGGGCCGGATGCACACCAGAGTCCGCAATGGATTACTTCGGAAACTGTCTACATCCGTTTCCACGGGCCGGCATGGCAGCACCAGGCGCAGTACCCCATAGAGCAACTTGCAGAATGGGCCGCAAGAATCGATGGATATCTTAAGGAAGGGCTGCACGTTTTCGCGTTTTTCAATAACGACGCTCATGGGTTTGCCTTAAAGAACGCCGAACAGCTCAAGGGTCTGCTCGGCGTTCTTTAAGGCCGGTCAAGACAGCTCAAGATAGCCTGGAATTTTCAGAAAAACGCGGGACAAAAATGCCTGCCTATCGAAATTTCGGTATTTCTTAGGGCTCTTCGTCAAACTTCCTGTCAATAAGACCCTTTAAGGCATTGATGGCAAGCTCAGCATCCTCGCCTTCTGCGAGAATTTCTACTCTGGACCCTTTTGTTGCAGCAAGCGTGAGCAAATCAAGGATGCTTTTCGCATTTGCGGTATTGCCGTTCTTTTTGAGAGAAACGCTCGAGTGGAACGTCTTTGCCTCTTGGGCAAGCTTTGCGGCCGCCCTGGCATGGAGCCCGAGCGTATTCACAATCTCGACCTCTTGCCTACAGCGCATGCCCTCCGCCACCATCACGCGAGTCAGCCTGAGACAGGCAGAACGCAACTCGAGTACCCTTTCCCACATGGCTTTCAATGATAAGCTCCCCGTTGTGAAGTTGCAAGAGATGCTTTACGATCGCTAGCCCAAGGCCTGTTCCTCCAAGTGCGCGGGAACGAGCCTTATCTACTCTGTAGAACCGCTCTGTGATCCTTGAAAGGTCCGAACGTGGAATTCCAATGCCCGTATCTTCTACGGATACCCAAACCTTTCCTTGTCCTTGCCGACATTCCGCTCCGACGGTAACGCCCCCTTCGTTGGTATACTTAATGGCGTTTTCAACCACGTTGATGAGGACCTGGAGGATCTTGTCGCGGTCACAGGCAACCCAGATGTCGGATGCACAACGAACTTCGAGCCTAAGGCCCTTTTCTTGAACCATCGGAAGAAGGATTTCAAGCGTTTCTTGGATAAGCTCCAGAAGGTTATGGTCCCCAACCGTCATGTTTACGTTTCCGAGCTCGAGGTTTGAAAGGAGGAATAGCTCGTTAATGAGCCTATCCATCCGGTCCGTGTGCCGCTTGGCGATCCCTAGGAACCGCTTGCTCGCGCTCTGGTCTTCCAGTGCGCTGTCGAGCAAGGTTTCCAAAAACCCGTTGATTGTCGTGATCGGCGTCTTCAGCTCGTGCGCCACGTTTGCGATAAAATCCGACCGAACCGCCTCAAGGCGCTTCCATTCTGTCAAATCCTGTATAAGAACAACCCAAAGATCCTCCTCAAGACAAGAGGCACGAAGGCCAAGATAGCGGCCTTGCGCTAAAAGTTCTCCTCCGGTACGGACTTCTCGCCGCCTTCCATGATTTGCGTCTAGAATGAGCGCCTCAATGGCTTCAATCAGCCGAAAATCCCTTATCTCATATTTTAGGTGCTTGTTTACAGCGTCTCCTTTGAGCCCTAAAAGGCGAACTGCACTTTGATTGGCATGAACGACTCTAAGCTCGCCCGTTAATATGATTACGCCTTCCTCAATGGAGTCGAGCACGGCCAACAAAACCCCGAGCCGCCCCTTTAACTCTAACGCCAATCCTTTTGTATTCAGAAGAGCCTCCCTAGTCTTCCAAAAAGGGGCCGATATTAGCCGCAAAAACCTTGAAGGGGGTGTCGCAAGGGATAGAGATGTGAGCACCACGCGAAACAGCGCAAGCCCTAACAAGGCTCCAAGGAGAATACCGCCTCCTAAGGCGACAAAAAGCACTAAGAATCCTTAAGTTTTTGCTGGAACTTGTAACCCGTTCCACGAACGGTCACGATATGGGCAGGGTTTGCAGGATCATTCTCAAGCTGGGCGCGTAGACGGCTTACGTGAACATCTACCGTGCGGGGCTCGATAAAAATGTCCTGTCCCCAAACTTTTTCAAGTAGCTGTTCTCGAGAGAAAACCCGGTTTGGATGGGTGACCAATAGCTTTAGGAGCCTGAATTCCGTCGGAGTGAGTTGCAGGGGTGACCCATCCTTGAGGACGTCGTGAGTTGCGAAGTTCACATAAAGCCTCCCGAAACGTACCTCGCCTTCGCCAGTATCTGGGGATCTTACACGCTTCAACACGGCCTTAACGCGGGCGATCAACTCCCGAACGCTGAAAGGCTTCGTCACATAATCGTCGATGCCTAAATCAAACCCTCTTATCTTGCTTTCTTCTTCCGTCCTTGCCGTAAGGACGATGATCGGAAGCCCTTTTGTCGCAGGCCTCGATTTTAAGATTCTGCAAAGCTCGATCCCATCAATACCAGGAAGCATTAGATCTACAAGAAGCAATGCAGGTGGGTCTTTCTGAACCTGCTCGAGCGCCTGAAGCCCGCTTCCCGCACACCTGGCCTCAAACCCGGCCCTGGTTAAGTTGTAAACAAGCAACTCTACAATGTCTTCTTCGTCTTCGACGATCAGAATATGGTCAGACACTGCGAGCACACGCCCTTGCAGAAGCGATGGAGGCGGCACCCGGATTCGAACCGGGGTATAGAGGTTTTGCAGACCTCTGCCTTGCCACTTGGCTATGCCGCCAGATTTTGTGGAATTTATGCATGTGCAAAAAAAATGGAGCGGGAAACGGGATTTGAACCCGCGACCCTCGCCTTGGCAAGGCGATGCTCTACCTCTGAGCTATTCCCGCGATCTTTCATTATTGTAACCGCGTACAGAGCGTGCGTCAAATCAGAAAAGCGCTTCGATTAGGCCTAAAAGACCGCCCCAACCGTCGCGCCGATTGCGCTGATTGGGCCTTGATCCTCCATGCCTTTGGTCGCACGATCGACGTTGGCAAGCGACTCTTCGGCTTTTTTGTAGAGCGAATCGTCCGTAACCAGCTTGCCTAGCGTTCCCTCGCCCCGGTTCACCTTCTGGGCTACTTCGGTCAAATCTTTGAGCGCACGATCGAGCCTGTCCATCATGGCCGTCGTTTTTTTGTAGAGCGAATCGTCCTTAACCAGCTTGCCCAGTGTCCCCTTCCCCTCTTCTAGGCTCTTGACGGAGCCCTGGAGGCTGGACATAGTCGAGGAAAGTTGGCTGTAGAGCGTATCGTCTTCTAAGAGCTTGCCTAGTGTCCCCTCGCCCTTGGCGAGCTTCTCCGAGAAAACGCTGAAGTTGTGAACCATATCGCCCATCTCTTTTTCGTGCTTTTCAAAAAACGTATTGAGCTTTGCGAGCGGCCCCTCTTTGCCGGCACCGAAAGATTCAGCGGCATCCTGAAGCGAAGCGACGGCCTTGTTGACGTTGTCTAGCACTTCAGCAACACTAGGCGACTCTTTCACGTTCAAGTAATCCCCGTTTTTCAGCGCGGCATTGGCCGAAGAGCCGGGCGCAATGTTCAAGGCTGACGTCGACGTAGCCCCCATAATCGAGGCCTCGAGCGTCGCCGTTGCGTCTTTGTATAGCCGCACCTCTTCTGGCACAGCGATGGCCACCTTGACTTTGCCGTCTTTAAAGGCAAGATCACGGACCTTTGCGACGTTCATGCCGGATACGCTGACATCGGTCCCCTCTTGAATCCCTCGAACGTTTCGAAAAAGCCCGTAAACGGTATACGTTTTTCTAAAAGGCATAAACCCGGTTGTTAGTTCAAGGAACACGATAAAAATTGCCAGTGCCAGAAGGACAAATAAGCCTACGCGTTGCTCTCGATTCATAGAAACCTCATATGCTTGCCTAGTTGCTCATGCAAGGGCCGCCGCTTCGATAAATGCCCGAAGGGGGGGATACTCAGCATTAAGAAGCTCGCCCACTTTTACGCTGCAGGCGATCCTTCCGTCCTCCAAAAGAGCGATCCTATCCGCTACCTGCCTTGCAAACACAAGGTTGTGAGTGACAACTACAATCGTCATCTTATGGGCAGATTGAATCTTCTGGATAACCTCAGCTAACTCGGCGCTCAAAAGAGGGTCCAGCTCTGCCGTCGGCTCGTCGAACAAAAGGACGTCCGGCCTCGTTGCCAGTGCGCGTGCAATGGCCGCACGCTTGCGCATGCCCCCCGAAAGCTCCGTCGGATAGAGGTCCCTGGCATGCTCAAGCTCGACGCTTGTTAGGGCATCCATGACGAGCCTGTCTAAGTTGTCCCCTTTGGCCATTCCATGCTCTTTAAGGTAGAGCGCTACGTTTTCGAACACGCTAAGAGAGTTGAGCAAAGCAGACCCTTGGAACACCATGGCCATACGAAAAGGCTTTTTTTGGGCCGAAATGTTGCGATAAGTGTCTGCCGGAATTCCGTTCAGCAACACCTCCCCCGAGTCGGGACGCTCTAGCCCTGCGCTAAGCCGAAGGAGCACGCTTTTTCCCTGTCCAGACTTACCGATCACGACGAGCGTTTCGCCGGCCTCTACCCCAAGGTTCAGCCCTTTGAGGACGGGCTTGTCCCCGTAGGCCTTAGTCACGTGTTTTAGCTCTATCCTCACGCCTTCTTTAAGCTGCATCGTCCCTCCCCTTGTCTGGCCGGTTAAAAAATTAGGACGACCCTAGCAATGATGTAATCGAAGACGGTCACCGTAATAAAGCTCCACACTACGGCAGAAGTTGTGGCGCTTGAGATTTCTTCTGTCCCTCTTCGGGCGCGGAGGCCGATCGTACAGCTAAGGATGGCCGTAACGGCGCCAAAAACGAGTCCTTTGGCCATACCTATAATGATATCGCTGAATTTCAAGTAGGCTTGGAGGTTATGGAAGTATGCGTTGACGGAAACGTGGATGGCAGGGTCGATAGCCACTGCGAAGGCTCCGGCAAGGATGCCGATGATGTCGGCATAAAGGATTAACAAAGGCAAGGTTAGCGCCGTGGCAATAAACTTCGGCAGGATGAGGTAGGATTCTACGCTGACGTCGAGCGTTCGCAGCGCCGCGATCTCCTCGTAGACCTGCATCGTGGCCAACTCGGCCGCCATGGCAGACCCTGCCCTCCCTGCGAGTAAAAAGGCCATTAACACAGGGCCGAGCTCTTTTGTCATGGCAAGCCCAACGATCGAGCCTAGAACTTCTTGAGAGTATCCTTCGAGCTGGTCTGCCGTCTGGACGACAAGGACCATGCCTATAAAAAAAGCAAGGAAGGAGGAAATGAACAAGCTCGAGGTGCCGATGCGTACCATCTCGTCAAGAATCAGCCCCGCCCTCTTGGGGATCTCTCTAAAGCTTCCAAGCGTACGAAGTGCCCAATCCACGCTCTGGCCCAAGATCTCAAGCCCGTAGAGAACGCTCCTCCCAATACTTGTAAGTAGCCCCTGGGAATTTTTGACCTCGAGGCGCTCTGTGGCCTGCATCTCTATCGGCCGCCGAAATGGATTAAATCGTACAGCACGCTTATCCCCCATTCGTTTCGCTCGAACACGCCCCATAAAGGGGCCCATGTTTTCTCGATTCCTTCGTTATACGGGAAGACCTGCTCCAAAAGAGAAAATACGCGAATTTTTCTGCCGAACGATGCGTCGCGAACATGGACCAAGGGCATTAGGCCGTGAAACTCAACTTCTCTTCTTTGGTTATCCAAAGATATCTTACGCTCGTTTCGGTAAAGAAAAAACACGCTGTCGTCTCGAAGGTAGAGGTGTTCACCTTTACTGACGCCGTGGAAGCGCCACAGCGGCCAAAGCAAGAATTCGGCCTTATAGTTGTCGTATTCCTGTCTTTGAAAGAAGGGAAAAAGGCGAAGCGTCCTTCGGGCCCCGGTCTTCGTGTCGTGAGAGTTGACCATGAACGGCCACGGAAACCCCTTACTTTCATAGTTGTCAGCCTTAGAGACGGTCTTGTTATAGAGCCCATACATTTGGGTTTCGAACTGAGGGTTGGAAAGGTGCGCCCAAACAGGAAAATTGACCTTCGAAATCCAGGGCCCATCCTCTCGAATGTCCGTCCGGCGAATATGAAACGGCCAGAGGACGAACGACTCGGTACGCTTGCCAGGGTCTTCCTCGCTGCCGTAAAAGGGGAACAGATCCCACCCTTTCGCGCCCTCGCCCGACAACGAGGCAAAGAATGGAAAAGGCCGGAACGTCTTGCTTACCCCTCTGTTTGTGACCCGGAGGTATGCAGGAAAAAACCTGACGAATATTTCGTCCTGCCCCATGAAGCGATTGACAGTCCCCCAAAAAGGGAAGAACATCCACCTCGTTCCGTACGTTTGATCCCGCTCGTAGAAATACAAAGGAAAAATCCGGAAGCGCTTCTCTCCATCCGGTTCACGTTTGTGGACATAGCTCAGCACAAGCAGGCTAGAGATCGACGTCTCCCGCTCGGAGCTTCGCACCTGAAGCAAGGGGTAGAGCGCATATAGCGTTTTCTCATCCTTCTTCAAACTTCGCTCTTTTAAGAAAAAAGGAAGGATGCCGTACCGGACAGCGTCCTTGGTGCGCTCGTAGAGGCCAAACGGCGGAAGAATGCGAACCTGCACAGAACCGTTTTCGAGTTCCTTACGCACATAGAATGGCCAAAGCGACAGGCTAAAGGCGTGGCCTACGTCCAAAAAAAAGAGCCATACGGCGAAGAGTCCTACCAAGCGGATCATGCGCCCTCCCTTTTGAGCCGGCCAAGGAGGGTTTCGGTCAGGGATACCACCTCGCTTACGTCCTTTCCATAGCCGTCTGCATGAATCTCCTCGGCAAACTGCCTAGTAACCGCGGCGCCGCCAACCATGACCTTGTCGGAAAGCCCTCTTTTTTTTACCTCTTCGATGACCGTTTTCATCTCCAGCATGGTTGTCGTCATCAGCGCGCTTAGCCCGATTACCTCCGCGTTGTGCTCGATAGCGGCATCGAGGATCTTCAGCATTGGGACGTTTCTGCCCAGATCGATCACTTCGAACCCAAAGTTGCGGAGCATCAGGCAGCAAAGGTTCTTTCCGATGTCGTGGATGTCGCCCTTTACGGTGGCAAACACAACCCGACCCTTGGTCCTGGCGGTTTTTTGTCCTTTTTGAAGAACGGGCTCAAGCACCTCGACGCCTCTTCGCATCGCATCGGCCGCAAGAATCAGGTGTGGGAGGAATTTCTTTCCCATGCCGAACAAGTCGCCCAGCGCCTTTAGCGCCGGTGTCATTACCTCGGTCAAGACCCAAAGGGGGTCTAGCCCCTCTTGAAGCCCTTGCTCTACAAGCCCGGCGATCCGTTCCTTATCCCCGTCGAACACGGCCTTGTAAATCTTGTCCTTCGTGTCTTGGGGCTCTTTGTCCGAAGGCTTGCCTTCTGCCAAGCCTGCGGAGGCCGCCTGAACTGTCGAAAGATACACCTTGCACCCCGGGTCTCTCCCGGAAAAGAGGGATGCTGCGAGAATGGCCTGCTGGATGTCTTTGTCGGTAGGGTCAAGAATGGCCGCGTCCAACCCGTAGCCCATGGCCATGGCAAGGAATGTACGGTTGACAAGCCTTCTTTCGGGAAGGCCAAACGATACGTTGCTCAGGCCGATAGTCGTAGGAAGCCCGAAGTGCTCCCTGACGCCCTGGATCGTGCGGAGGGTTTCCCTGGACGCCTGTTGCATGGCCGAAACCGTGAGGCATAAACAATCGACGAGGATCTGGCTTCGTTGTATCCCTAAAGCCTCTGCATGTTTTAGGATAACCTCCAGGACAGCCAGCCTTTCCTTGGCCGTTTCCGGGATTCTGTCCTCGCTTAGAAGGCAAATAACGCTCGCGCCGAAGCGCTTGATGAGCGGGAGGATCGCTTCAAGGCGCTCGGGTTCTGCGTTTACGCTGTTGACAAGCGCCCTGCCTGGGTAGGCCTCAAGCCCCGCTTTGAGCGCGGCCGGAAACGAGCTGTCCAGAACTAGCGGCACCTCGACAACCTGGGAGGCTCGTATCACGGCCTCCCTCATCAATGCGGACTCGTCCGATAATGGAACACCAACGTTGATGTCGAGCGCCAAAGCGCCCGATCGTACCTGGGAGAGCGCAAGCTCGATCACTCTTTGAAAGTTTTGCTCTTGAAGCTCTTTTTGAAAGGCCCTTTTTCCTGTCGGGTTAATTTTTTCGCCAATCAGGACGAAAGGTTCCCCCTCCCCAAGCATTACTCTGTCCGACCTCGAGGCAAGAGAGGTTTTCAATCGCACGCTCCTCGGCGTGCAGGGCCTTCCTTTGAGGGCTTGGCTAATCCGCCGGATATACCCCGGCGTCGTGCCACAGCATCCGCCCAAGATTGCAACCCCTTTCTCGACAAAAGTTTGTGCGAACTCGGCAAGCTCCTTCTCGTCCAAGGGGTAGGTTGTACGCCCGTCCCTGTAAACAGGAAGGCCGGCGTTTGGCTTGACTAGCACGGGAACGGGAGTAGCGGTCAACAAAGACTCGATGATCGGGAGCATCTCCTTTGGCCCGAGCGAACAGTTGATTCCGAACGCTTGTATGCCGAACCCATCAAGGATGGCTGAAGCGACCTCAGGCGGTGTCCCCGTGTCGAGCGTGCCTTTTGGCCCGTAAGTCAGGCTTACAAAGAGGGGCATGGCCGGGGCCGCCTCTTTCACGCCGACCACGGCCGCCCTTGCTTCTTGGATGTCGAAAAACGTCTCGATCAAGATGAGGTCCGCTCCGCCCTCCTTGAACAACCTTGCCTGGTCGTAAAAATACCCGGCAGCATCTTCAAAGCTCAGCTCTCCCAAGGGTGAGACGAGCAGGCCCAAGGGGCCGATGTCGCCTGCGACCAGCGCCTTGTCTTGGGCGATTCCCCTTGCGATTTCCAGGCCCCGAAGGACAATATCTTTTTGGCGGGGCTCGAGCCCGTATTCTTTGAGCCTAGGAACGCTCGAGCCAAAGGTGTTGGTTGTCAAGATTTGTGCGCCGGCATCCAGGTAGGCATGGTGGACGTGCGCCACCGCTTCAGGGTGTTCCAGGTTCCAGATGTCCGGGGCAACCCCCTGGCCGAGCCCCATTGCCTGGAGCATCGTTCCCATCGCACCGTCAAGAATTAGCACCTCTTTGCCGAGGCCCAGAAGGCTTGGTCTCATCAAACGGAACTCCCGATAGGACTGAACGTTTAAGGCCGCTCTCCATTATAAGCGAGCAAACCTCGCGACACAACGCTTGGTAAGGCCGATTGTTGAGGTATACTACACCATTAGGCCCGACAAAACATAGGCGGTTTTACGAAGCTCGCGAGTACAACAATGAAAGAGTGTCTCCAGCCAAGGAGGGGATTTGCCATTCTCATGGCAATCGGTCTATGGCTTAGCATTGTGGGTATTTGGAGTTACCCCTTGCTCGAGCCGGACGAGGCTAAGCATGCCCTTATTGTCCGTGCCATGCTCGAAGGATCGTTTTGGATGCCCTACTTAAACGGGGAGCCTTTCTTCGATAAGCCCATTCTTCCTTTTGCGTTGATGGCCGTCTTTGCGAAGTTTCTTGGGATGAACGAGGTCGCCCTACGCCTTCCTGGGGCACTCCTTGGGTTTGCGAGTGTCATCGTGCTCTATCGGTTCGTCCTCAGGCTTCGTGGCGACGCGGAGGCTTTTTGGGCGGGGTTTATATGGACTACCAGCCCGCTGTTTCTCGCTGCAAGCCATATACCGACCCATGACATCTACCTCGCGTTCTTTAGTACGCTATCAGCGTTCGCGGGTTTTAGACTACTTACGGAACAGGGCACTCCTACGGAAAGCCGCTTCTTGGGCATCGGATTCTGGCTTGGTTTGGCGGGCGGCGTTCTTTCCAAGGGGCTTCTTGGCATCGTCCTTCCGGGGATTGCACTGCTAGGGCCTGCCTTGGTTGAGCGTCAATCTTTGAAGGCCGCCGCAAAAAGGTTCCTTCGTATCGAGGGAATTGCTTGTTTTTTGCTGCTCGTCCTCCCTTGGTATGCATACGTCCTTGTTCGCTACCCAGAGTTCGGCCCAAGCTTTCTCGTGCGTCAGCATCTGGGTAATTTTTTGGGGTCTTTGCCAAGGCACCCAGAGCCTTTCTGGTATTACCTTCCGCTTTTGTTTGGGGTCTTCTTCCCATGGGCATTCTTTTTGCCCTTTATTCCCTTTGCGTGGCGTCCAGAGCGCAAAGACAGAGCATTCGTAGCGCTTTGCGCCTCTCAAAGCCTTGGAATTTTCTTGTTCTTCTCCGTTGCCGCTTCAAAGCTTCCTTTGTACATCTTGCCGGCACTGCCAGGTTTTTGCATGGCGCTTGCACCCTTTTTAGTCAAACACGCCCCCGCCAGGGAGAGGCATTTAAAAATCCTTCTGGGCTTCGTTGCGGTCGTTTTTTTGGCGGCTATTCCTTACGGGTTGGTGTTCGCCAAAAGCGCCTACCCCGGCTTCTTTAGGCCTGCCGCTGTTCTCAGCGTCTTGATGACTCCCGTTCTTTTGGTAGCGCTTTTGTTTTCCTGGAGGGGCACGGTCGGCTGGCTCAAAGGCTATATCGTGTTCGGCCTTGTCTTCTTGTATACTCTCGCGTTTCTTTGCGTAACTCCCCTCGTGGGAAGTTACAGCTCGAGCAAGGCTGCCGTCCAACGGCTTAAACAAAACGCCTCCGAAGATGCGGTAGTCGTCTGTTACAGGAGGAATTGCTTATCCGCTCAATTCTACCTAGGGCGCCCGGTAAAACGGATCGAGCACTTGGACCGAAACATGCTTGTGTCTTCAAGGCCTCTTTACGTGCTCGTTAAGAAAAAACACCTCATCCCCTTCCTTGCAGAGGCGAGACCGCTCGGCATAAAAGTTGAATTCCGTTCCGAGGGGTTCTGGCTGATCCGGGTGGGATAACGTATGACATTCCGAACCGATTGCCTGGAGTTCCTAGGGGACAGGCCCTGCAAGCCTCACAAATTAAGGGGCCGTACGTGCGATACCTGTCCTGAATACATACGGGAACGAGGAAGGCTTCTCCTTGTCAAGCTGGGCGCTTTGGGAGATGTCGTAAGGACGTTGCCATTGCTGGAAGCGCTTGCCAAAGCCTATGTCGGCTGCAGTATTTGGGTAGTTACGCAAAAGCCATCTCTTCCGTTCTTTTCGGCAAACCCATTTGTCAGACGGGTGGTCTTGCTTGAACACGCCCCGCTTTTCCTTTCTCAGGTAGGCTTCCAAATCGCCGCAAACCTAGACCTCGACCCGTTGGCCTGCGCGGTGATCGGACTTGCCCAGGCCGATCAAAAGCTTGGGTTCGGGCTCGATGCCTCGGGTAACGTCATCCCCTTGAATGAGCGGGCAAGCACTTGGTATACGATGAGCCTCGATGACGCCACCAAACGGGCCAACCGCGAAACCTACCAGCAGCACATGGCTAGAATCCTCGGGGTCCCCTTCAAGAACGAGTCAATCCGAATCGAGCCTGGCCAAAAGCGAGTGGAACTGGCGAAAAAGCTTCTGCAGCAGGCTGGGCTCAACCCTTCCCAACGGCCGCTCATCGGGCTGAACACGGGTTCCTCCGGGCGGTGGCCGCTTAAGGCCCCTCCTGTCGCTCATTTTGTGGAGCTTATCCGCCTTTTGGACGCTCAGGGTCTTACGCCCGTCAGCCTGCTAGGCGGTCGTGAGCAGCTCCCCAAGAATCAAGCCATTGCAAGCGCTGCCCGGAATAAGGCGGTCGTTTTGGATGTTCGCCAAGACGTTCTCGAGTTTGCGGCACTCGTCGCTTGGCATAACCTTATCGTTACGGGGGATACCTTAGCCCTTCACCTGGCGCTTGCCTTCAAAGTGAGGGTCGTTGCAATGTTTGGGCCTACCTCCGCCCAAGAGATCGAGCTTTACGGATTCGGCACAAAGCTCGTCGGCGACGTCCCCTGCATCGGATGCTATACGAGCGCTTGCGACAAACAACCCACGTGCATGGATACGATCACACCCAAGGAGATTTTCGGTGCCATCCTCAACGAGCTTTCCTTTGGCCATCGTCCTACCCACCTACAACGAGGCCCCGAACGTTGATGGAATTTTAAGGGAACTCCACGGCCTGTTTCCCGACGCTGCCCTCGTCGTCGTGGACGACAACTCCCCAGATGGAACGGCGAAGATCGTCGAAGGGCTCAATCAAACCATCCCAGGGGTTGTGCTCATTGTTCGCCAAAACGAGCGTGGCCGGGGTACCGCAGGGAAGGCAGGCTTCCAGAAAGCCCTTGGTTTGGGTGCTCGGGTAATCGCCGAAATGGACGCCGACGGCTCTCATAGCCCAGGCGACCTCCCTTTGCTTGTCAAGGCGCTTGATTCTTGTGATGTCGCCGTAGGGTCGCGGTATACATCGGAAGGGGGAGATTTTCGAGGCTCATGGGGCAGAAGGTCGCTGTCGCGGGCATCCATTCTCTTCGTCCGGGCCCTTTTAGGCGTGCCGGTTCGAGACCCAAACTCGGGATTTCGAGCGTTCAAGCGAGAGGTACTCGAGGGAATCTCGCTAGAAACGCTCAAGGCCAAAGGGCCGGAGATCGTCCATGAGGTGCTGATGAGGGCCTACAGGCAAGGCTTTCGAATTAAGGAAGTACCGATTCGTTTCCATGACAGGCGAGCGGGTACCTCGAAACTCACGCTCGGCCAGCTTCTCAAGAGCTTCCTGTTTGCGTTGTACTTAAGGCTCACTACGATATTTTATAGGTCATAAGCGCCTTTCCGAGCGCCTTGCCATGCTCGTCCGTGATGTCCACCTCCCCTACGGCGATCGAGCGTCCTTTTTGGACAATCCTAGCCCTTGCAAGCATCGTACCCTGTAAAAAAGGCCGAAAGTAATTTATCTTCATCTCTATCGTGGAGATAGCACGCGGTTCTTTCAGAACTCCCATCAAGGCGATGGCAACGGCGGAATCGGCAAGCGTGGCCATTACCCCGCCATGGGCGACGCCCATCGGCTGCGTTAGCTTTGGGTCAAAATCGACGGCAAGCAGTGCCTCCCCATTTACGGCCGATTCGATCCGTATCCCCAAGAGTTTGTAAGCTCCAGAGCCTTCAATAGCTTGTTTTAGGCTCGAGTCAAGCATGCGAAGCCTTCTGAGAAGCGCTTTTCATCGAGTCTCCTCCTTGGGAGCCTCTTGGGGCTGTTTCTCTAGAGTACGCCCCTCAGGATTTTTTGGTTCCAAGGCGATTTCTGTCTCATAGAGGTTCACGACGGCAAGGATAAGCGAGAAGATTAGCGGACCAAGAACAATGCCTACCATTCCAAAGGCCTGCAATCCGCCTAGGATGGCAAACATAAGGACCACGGGAGAAATATCTGCCTGCCCCCCTACGAAGTACGGCCGGACGAAGTTGTCCGACAGGCTGATCACCACAGACCCCCATAGGCCTAAGAAGATTGCCGCACCCCAGTGCTGTTGGGCAAGCAAGACCAGGACGGCCGGAACCCACACGATGCCGGCTCCCACGACTGGAATAAGCGAAAAGAAGGCCATCATCACCCCCCAAAGCACTATCGAGGGAAGGCCTGCGATTGCAAACCCGATTCCACCGAGCGTTCCTTGGACAATCGCCGTTAAAAGCCCTCCGTAGATGGTGGCCTTGAGGGTTTGGTTGAGTTGGCCGATCACTTTTTTGCGGGAGGCAGGGGGCATTGGCAAAAGGCTCTCCAAGCGCCCTAGAACCAGCTTGCCGTCCTTAAAAACGAAGAATAGCGTGAACAATACAAGGCCGAGGTTCATTAAAAAGCTAGAAAAATTGAGGACAATCTGGGAGCTCCCAGAGACCATGACCATCGAGAAGTTCCGGATATTGTCGAGAATGGCCTTTCTGAAGTCAAACGTAGGAATTTCCACGTAACGGCCTACAAAATTGAGTACGCTCGCTAGCGGGGGAAAATCGTAAGGGCTGGAAAAATGCCTGCCCTCCAGGGCCTTCTCAAGCGAGCGATAGGCTGAAATTGCTTCGTTTGCAAGGCTTGCACCGACGATAGCGATCGGAATGGCAAGGCCCAGGATGACCAATACGAGCATCAATAGCGAAGCCAAGGATTTCCTGCCGCCTAGGCCGCGAAGGAGCCTGTCGTAGATAGGATACGAGACTGCTCCGATGATGATTGCCCAAAGAATGGGGGTCAAGTAAGGGGCAAGCGTAAGGTAGCCTAAATAGAAAAGCCCAACAAGAAGCGAAAGTGCCAGGAACCCAAGAAAAAAGCGGGTCATCGCATGCACCTCTAGATCTTCCTGCTCCAAGCGTTCCACTTCATTCCAAGAGGCCCGTATGTTAATCTTTGTAAAGTGTAAAGCGAACCTACCAAGTGGCACGGGGTTTTAGTGGGGCATGAGCTTGTTAGTAATACTTTAGTGAGCCCCCGTGTTTATAGAAGAGCCAATACATTATACAGCGTATTTTGCAGGGTGAATACCCAGCAGGCGCTCACGGTTTCTCAAAAAGCATCAATCTTAGGATGGTTTTGGCGAGCAACCCTTAGACGTCGAGCACTGCAAGAGTTCTGGAATATTCTAACTGAACCGCCAAGAAACATACGGAAGGGAAACTGTGCAAGCACCTGCAACCCAAAGGCTCAACTTCAATTCGATTGTCGTTATTATTCCAGCATTAATGGTCGTCCTGGCCACGGTTCCGTTCTGGATCATCGGGCTTTTGGGCGTATGGGCGTTTTTCTCGCTGGGAACTCGTATCAGCGAAATTGCCGCAAGGAGCGAGGCGAGCCAACAATCCGCCCAGTTTATAGCCGTCTTTCGGAGCCTCCAGGACGCGGTGACCGACGCCGGCTGGGCGTTTTTTATCGAGGCGGTCATTATTGCCATTTTAGGGGCAATCGCCGTGTTTGGCGTATCTTACTATGTCTACAGGAAAACTAAGCGGATTGCGAATAGCCTTTTGGACGCCGTCCAAGCCATCGAGGAAGGCCAGGAGGAGGTTTCCCCTGACGGCGGCGGCTACGAGGAAACCGAGCTTCTTGCCAAGAGTATCCAAGAGATGGCAAGGATCATTGCAAGGCAGAACCAGGCGCTCCGCGGAACAGTAGATGAATTAAGCATTCCTGCCATCGAGATCTGGCGGGGGGTTGTTTTCATGCCCGTCGTGGGCTACGTAGATTCTAGGCGGGCGTTTCAAATCGAGGAGGCGCTCCTTGAGAGGACGGTTCAAACCAAAGCCCGGTTTGTTATCCTGGATATTTCAGGGATTTCCAGCATCGACACGCAAGTCATGGCGCACATCCTGAAGATCATCAAGGAAATTGCGTTGTTGGGGGCTAAGGCGATTCTTTCTGGCACTTCCCCCCAAACGGCACGCTCTCTTGTACACCTAGGGGTAGATCTTGGCACCACGGAGGCGTATGGCGAGCTTGAAGCAGCGCTTAGGCGGATATTTGCAGATTACGGCTTTTTCAAGAAGAAGCCTGCGCAAGTTTAATCACGCTAGGCTGAAGAACCGTGTTGAGCGAGGCAAAAGTTGCTTCGAGCGCCCTCCTTGACTGGTCAAGCTTTAGAGGGCTTTGCACTTCGACATCGCCGTTTTCGGTGAGCGAGCGAAGGTTGTTGGTGTTTAAGTTGAGTTCGTCCAGCCATGTCTTTGCGTTCTGAAGGGATTGCGCCCCTACCCCCATCTGGGCCCTGAACGTGGCAACCTGATTGTAGGCGGTGTTTAGGTATAGTGTTGCGTTTTTGATGCGCTCTTTATTGGAAACACCCGGCCCACCGATGACGCGGCGGTCAGGATAGGCGATCGCGTTCATAAGGTCTTGCATGAGAGCAAACAGGTTTACACCTTTTTGAGACTCTGCACCCCCGAAAACTGCCGAGCCGGGCAGGCTAATCTCGGCGTAAATCCCCGGAAGCACCTCTAGCTCCATGCTGTTGCCATCGCCCGCGTATTCCACGGCCCCTTCAAACTGGAGGTACCCTTGCTCGGTACGTACAGGCTGGACAGTGCTCTTGAAGGGCGGGGACTGGTTTTTGAAGCCCGCAAACACGTACTTTCCGGCAATAGAGGTGTTCGCTGCATCGAGCAGGCCCCTCATAATTTCATCGAGCGCGCGAAGGTTGACCTGCGTTCGCCTTGGGTCTTCAACACCCTGGAGCTCTTGGGTCGCGATGTCCCTTGCCTTTAAAATGAGCTGTTGGACCTGGGCCAGCGACTGATCCATGGCCGTTTGAACGGATATCGCCCTCTCAATCTGCACGCCGGCCTGCTGGTAGAAGTCCATGGACTCTCGGTAGCCGAGCACCCTTGCGTAGCCTACTGGGTCGTCGGATGGACGGTTGAGCTGCTTGCCCGTCGAGAGCTGTTCTTGGGCGCGCACAAGATCCTCCCGGTCGTTCTGAACCCAAGAAAGCGTGTTCCTGTATACCGTTGGGTCGGCCACCCGCATTGTGATGCCTCCTTTTCCAGCTAAGATCAGCGAACGATTCCCAAAAGAGAATCAAACATAGTTTGCGTTACGATAAGACTTTGACTTGCTGCCTGAAAGGCCCGCTGGTAACGAGTCAGGGTGATCATCTCCTCGTCCAGTGAAACACCCGAAACAGAATCCCTTTGGGTAGCAAGCTGCTCTAGAGTGCCTTGCGTAGTTTTTAGCTCGGCCTCCAGCCGCTGCATCGTACCACCTACACCCGATACGATCCCGCCTAGGTATTCTGAGAACGTCTTTGCATCTTTGGAGCCAGGCTTGACTATGATCTGGTTGTTCCAAAGGCCAGCGATGGCCAATGCCGTACGATTATCTCCCGGTAGGCCCTGCTTGGTAGTCGCCGCGGCGATGGCGCTCTCCGAGCGTTTGATGGGCTCTGCAAGCTCGAGGAAGCGGGAGGCATCCTGTTCAGCCTTTTGGTCTGGCTTTGCCAGCACAAAGAAGGGCTGACCCGTCTGTCCGGCAAGGTCGTAGCCTTGGCGGTGAAGGACGTTCACTTCGCCCCCGAGCACAAACGCAAGATGGTCGATCTGGTTTAAATACGAAGGGATGTCCTTTTGTATGACCTCCGTAAGCCCGCCAAGCTTCCCCCCTTGAATCCTGTTTGTAATGTCTTCGTAGTAGGCTCCATCCCGGAATGCGATCTGGATGTCGCCAGAGCGACTTCCGCCTTGGTATACGAGCGACTTGGCCGTAGAGCCATCGACAAGCGCCTTTCCTCCGACGTAGACCGTAAGGTTGTCCCCGTGATCAAGGGTTTCGATGTCAACAAGCTTGGAGAGGTCTCCAAGGAGCGCATCTCGCTGATCCTTAAGGTCGTTGGCCCTGCCCCCTTTCCCTGAAATCGCCCGGTTTAGCCTTGCAATTTCTTCTGCATAGGCGTTCACCTGTGACACGGTAGCCTCAATGTCGGCCCTCGCGGAGAAATCGGCCTGGTGTAGGATAAGACTCGTTCGTTTGAAGGTGTCAGTCAACTGGATTGCTTTTTCCCGAACAACCTTTCTCTCCCCCAAACCTGCCGGGTTTTCTGCCAACGCGCGGTAGGCTCCGAAGAACTCGCTCATTGCTTTCTCTAGTCCAGGAGCGCTCGCTTCGTTTAAGGCGCTTTCGATCTGCCTTAGGTAAGTCTGGCGCACTTCAAGCTCGCCAAGGGCGTTTTGCTGTTTTTGGATTTGCGAATCAATGTAGAGGTCTTTTACGCGTCGGACATCGGAGGCCTGAACGCCCGTGCCAAGGCCTCCGATAGAGGTGAGGTAAGGCGGGGTTGCTTCCAAAACGACCTCCTGGCGAGTATAGCCAGGCGTGTTGACGTTCGCGATATTATGTTCCGAAGTGGAAAGAGCTGTTTGATTCGCCACCAACGCCCTTTTGCCTGTCTCTAGCGATTGAATCAGCCCCGGCATCTCTACACTCTCCTCGAAACCGTTGGAATTTCCCCCGTTATTTTGATCGTCCCAACGGGGGTGTAGCGTTGGTCGCTCATTCCTATCGTTTGTTTTAGCCTTGAAAAAAGCCCCTCTATCCAAGCAAGCGAACAAGCGACTAAGTCTTTGAGTTCCCTTGAGGCATGCTGCACGTCCTTAACCCTTTCTTTGAGCAAGGAGGCCTGCCCTCGAAGCTGCCCTGCGTCTTCCTTCGATATACCAGCGAGAATCTCCTCTATCGAGGCTTCAAGGGGAATCCCGGCTTCCTGAAGACTGGCTTGCCTCATCTGCTCGAGCGCTTGTACCCTACGTTGAACCTGCTCTCTTTGTTCAAGGAGCGATTCAAGCTTCTCGGCATCCAGGGCCAACGCCGCCTTTTGCTCTTCTTGAAGCACCCTGACCAGTTCCTCGAGTTCAACGTTTAAACGCTCAAAGATTTTAAGCATGGGCTAAAAAAGCTCCCCCATAATAATCCCCCAGGCCACAACGTCTTCGTCCATTTCAAGCGTTCCGCGCTCAATGGCCTCCTTGTGCATAGCAACCACCGCCGGGCGCACCTCTTGGGCAGAGGCGCTTGCGGCAAACTTTTGAGCCAAACGCCCCGCCTCAGAAACCGTCACGCGGTCTTTTGCGAGAGGCTGCCCTTTTTTCCCTCCAGACGGGCTTTTTTCTCGTACAGAGTCTAACCTCCCCAACTGAGATGAAGCAACCTGCTGGCCGAGGCTATCAACCGGAGGATACCCAAAGCTCGCCATCAAAACTCGCCTTCTCGCTTAAGCCTTAATCTATACTTAAAGAATCGGTTTTTTTGGAAGAAACTTGACCAGGCCCCTGCCGCTCTTTTGGTAATTGTTCGGTACGCCCTTCGAGGCCTTTTTCGATGAACTCTGCCACCCCGAGCGAGCTTGTTTTTGCGATTTCGTCTGCCAAGGCCAAATCGATCAACATCTCGTAAGTATCCTTGCCCGTCATCTCTGGGGCCAGGCTGTTATGGGGGATTGTTTTTCTCATCTCTTTGAGCAGAGAATACACGAACATGGATTCAAACTGCCCTGCAATCTCGTGAATGTTGGCGCCGGAAGTTCGACCAAGACTTCCTGGATTAAGGATAGCCTGTTGCGCATTGAGCTGCCCAATTGGTTCTATTGAATCCATAGCCTCTCCTTATAGAATTTCAAGGTCCGCGTGTAGCGCTCCAACTTGCTTGATCGCCTGCAAGATGGCGATCAAATCCCTAGGCGACGCGCCTAGGGCATTCAATCCTCTTACGACGTCCTGAATCGTGGCGCTGCCATCCACAACGGCCACCTTTCGCTGCTGTTCTTGTACCTGGAGCTGCTCTTGTGGAACAACCACTGGTCCCGCCTGGGTAAACGGTGGAGGCTGGACGACGGCGACCTCCTGTTGGACGGTAACCGTTAGATTCCCGTGAGAGACGGCAACAGGAGAGAGCGTGACGTTGCCCCCCATCACGACGGTTCCCGTACGTTCGTCGATGACAACTTTTGCCGGGGCGTCCGGGCGAACATCGAGGTTTTCAAGCGCGGCCATAAAGTATGCGGGGTCGTTTTGGTATTTATCGGGGATTTGAACGCGTACATAGCCAGCATCGAGCGCCTTGGCCGGATACCCTGGAATGCTTTCGTTGATGACCGACGCCATCCTAAGCGCTGTCGTAAAGTCCGGCGTTTGGAGCGCAAGCCCTACCTCTACGAGCGGGCCGGAAGAGGTTTCGCTTGGCGGGTTTTTCAGTATAGCACCGTTTGGAATGCGTCCAGCGGTCAAATGGTTCTGGACGACCGCGGCCCCAAGCGCGCCAAACGCCCCAAAGCCGCCTACGGAGAGCGGACCTTGGGCTATGGCGTGGAGTTTTCCATCCGGGCTACTCAAGGGCGTCATGATCAACGTCCCGCCAACCAGGGAGCGAGCGTCACCCATCGCCGAAACGACGACGTCGAAACGACTGCCTGCCCTGGCGTAGGGAGGAACAGTTGCCGTCACCATTACCGCAGCGGTATCGTCGCCCCTAAAACGTTGGATATCTTCAACCTTGATCCCGTTGTTCCGAAGAAGGTTGTAGATCGTGCGAACCGTGTAGGGGTTGCGTCGGTTGTCCCCTGTGCGGTTAAGACCGGTGATAAGCCCGTACCCAACGAGCTGTTCGGTTTGGCCTGTCGAAAAGTTCGCGATATCCTTGATCCTTGCTGCCAAAGCCTCTTGAACCGTCGAGCAGGCACACCCAAACAAAAAGACGAAGATTAACACGAAAGACTTCATGTTCATCCAGCCTCCCTTAAAAAGGCCAGATCTTGTCAAGGACGCCGGCCAAGAATCCAGGCCTTTGCTTGTTCCCAACGAGCCCTTTCCCTTCGTAGCTTATGGCCAGGTTTGCAATCAGCATCGAAGAAATTTGGTTACTGGATTCGATGTCCTCGGGCCTAACAACCCCCCTTAGCAGCATCACCTGGTCCTCGTCGTTCAGGCGAATCCTGCGTCTTCCTTCGATGAAGAGGTTCCCGTTGGGGTACACGTCCCGAACGACGCAGACCACCTGAGTTACGAACGTCCCGCCCCTCTGGGTTGTTCCCGTACCCGTGTAATCGTGCGTGGCGTTCATGTCGCCCGAATACGTCCTAGCGCCCGGATTTGTGGTAAAGTCTCCGCTTAAACCCGTTTCACGGTTTGTCGTCGTCCCAGCCTGGTAGGTGGAGGCCGCCTGTTCGGCCACGTTCACTACGACGATGTCGTTGAGCCTAGAAGCTCGCTTGTCGCCAAAGAGGTCTCTGTAGGCCGGCTCCGGATAGCCCTGCTGCTGCTCGGATGCGCTGGGGACGTAATCTACCATGTCCTTAGACATTTCTCCCAGCATCGGTTGCTTGTAGGCACAGCCTAAGGCAAGCAACAAAAGGACAGCGGAGCTATACGAAGGCATTTTCACGGCGCACTCACCCGAACCTGCTTTAGGCCGACAACCCGGCCTTTGACCACTTTTTTCGATGTGGAATTCATCACTTCAACCTCATCTCCAAGGATTCCATTCTGTTTGGCCGTGCCCTTGGCGTGAATTTGGTACCCGGCTCCCTTAATGAGCAGATCTACCTCGTCGCCAACGTTCACGGCCACGACATCCTCGAGCGCATGCTTGCCTATTGGGCCGTCCGAGGGAATATCCATCCGAAGCCGTTTGCCGACAGCTTCCTGGGGATTTTGAAGGACGTTTCGCAATGCAGGGTCGTTCATGTCAGAACGCACCAGGTCAATATCTGCCGGGTCGAGGACATCGCCCTTGGCCAGCGAACGCCTTGCGACAACGGCCGACTCGTAACGACGGACGGCAGGGCGGACCTTCAGCCGAAGGAGCGTCTCAGAGCCGCTTCGAAAGCAGAGAGTAAAGCTCGCCCGGTTGTCGAAGGCAAAATCGTCGGAAAATTCCGCGACGACTTCAAGCCCATCCTTAGTGGGCAAAAAGACGTCACGAACCCCGTACCAACTTTGGACCTCCACGTCTTTTCCTTCAAGCTTGGCCTTCTGGAACAAGAAATGCTCCGCCAGTTCTCTAATTTTTTCTTCAGGGACACGAAATCGCCTCGCCTCCCCTTCGGCCAATGACAACCGAACCAAGCCGGCACACAGCATCAACGCGACGCAAATAAAGGAGACAAGGGACGAACGACAGCGTGCCATGTCAGCTCTTAACGCTTCAGGTTGTTTGCCAGCTGGAGCATTTCATCCGATGTTTTTACAGACTGTGAGTTGATCTCGTAGGCGCGTTGGGCCGTGATCATGTTAACCATTTCCTCTACGACGCTCACGTTGGACGTCTCCAAGTACCCCTGCGCGATTGTTCCCAAGCCTTGCTCGCCTGGGATCCCTGGAATCGCCGCCCCTGAAGCGTCTGTTTCGAGGAAGAGATTTCGGCCGATGGCTTGAAGGCCGGCCGGGTTCAAAAACTTGACAAGCTCGAGATTCCCTATTTCCTGTGATGCAGACTGGCCGGCCACCTGGACTGAAACCGTCCCGTCGGTACCCACGGTAACGGCGGTCGTATCGTCGGGGACAGTGACTTGAGGGTCCAGAGGAAAGCCATCCGAGGTGACGAACCTGCCGTCCCGATCTAGCTTGAAGTCTCCAGCGCGCGTATACGCAATCAGGCCGTTCGGAAGGAGAACCTGGAAGAACCCGTCCCCTTCGACCGCCACATCGAATGGGTTCTCTGTATTTCGAAGGTCCCCTTGGAGAAAAATCTTCTGCACGGCTGCCGGCCTCACGCCCGCGCCAAGCTGGATGCCCGTAGGGATCATCGTGTCAACGCTCGAAGGCGCCCCGGGAGACCTCAAGATCTGGTAGAGTAAATCTTGAAAGTCTGCCCGCCCCTTTTTGAAGCCCGTCGTATTCACGTTTGCCAAATTGTTGGCGATGACATCCACGTTGAGTTCCTGGGCTCGCATACCCGTGGAGCCAATCCAAAGCGAGCGCATCATTTTCTTTGTCCCCTCCTTGTTATTCTAGCGCATTTTCTTCATGGATTCAGCCAACACGGGCTACCCTCTCAATGGCGGTCCCATCGATGCTGTCAAACGCTTGAACGGCTTTTTGGTAAGCCTCGTACCCCCTTAAAAGGTCAATCATCGTGACCATCGTTTGAAAAACATCCACGTTGGAACTCTCAAGGTATCCCTGGCCGACTTGGGCCTCCATCGCAGGGCGTATGCCCTCTGGAGCACCCTCGTAGCGAAAGTATGTTCCAGGTTCCTTTACAAGCCTTTGAGGATCGTCAAACCGAACAAGATTAATCTGGTCTAGTTCGATGAAGGCGTCCTGTTCTTCGGATTCTGCATACACCCGGCCTTCGGGGGAAATTATCAGGTTGCGGAGGTCCATCGAACCCAAACTTGGAGTCTCTACGTTAATCTCACCTTGAACGCCTAACACGGGGAACCCTTCCTGGGTGACGATTCTCCCTTGGGTATCTATTGTGAAGTTGCCAGACTTGGTATAGCGGGGGCCGTTTGGAGTGGCCACGCTAAAAAACCCGTCCCCTAGGAGCGCAAGGTCGAGCGGGTTGTCCGTAGGAATCAGCTTGCCCGTTTCATAGTCCGTGAAAGGCCTCCCTAGGTCAACATACCGTACTTGGTTCTCATTGTAAGGATAGGGCCATGCACCCGTTGATTCCTTAGTGAAGGATGGCATGTAACGCTTTGTTGTCAGCGGAAGGAGCGAGGTGAACGCTAGGTCGTCCCGCTTGTACCCTGCCGTCTCCTTGTTGGAGAGGTTGTTCGCTACGATATCGAATTTTCTTTCAGAAGCAACAGCAGCGGACGCCGCGATGTATAGCCCTTTGTTCACGTGCTCCTCCGGGGGCGTTTGAGTTGAGCGATCAATCGAACCTCCTGCTCAGGGATCTGGGTGACCTCTTTGAGGATCTTCTCTACACTGTATCCTTCTCTTAACAATTCCACTACACGCTCGTAGGCGCTCTCGTGCTCTCCTTGATCTTCTCCTGGGGGAGCTGCCAACCCGTCTTGGGCGCCCGGTGCAGGTTGGCTCTGAAGGTGTTGAGGACCTTCCGGCTGCACAAGCGCCCGCTCGAGCGTCTCTTCAAAGCTTGAGCGTTTAGCGCGACGAAGTTCAACAAGAATAACGACCAGCAATAAAACGATCCCAATGTCCAACCCAAGCTCGATCCATGCCATCCTCTACGCCTCGACGTCAAGCCGGCTTTTGTCCCCTTGGCCCTGCCTTCCCTTGCCCTTGTCTGGTATTTCACGTTTTTTTTGCTGCTGCCCTTTATCCTTGGGCTTCCTTTCTTGCCCCTCCGTCGGGGTAGGGCCGCCTGCTGGAGGACGAACCGGACCCAAGGGGGTTGCCAGAAGAAAAAAATGCATACCGCTCACGTCTTTTCGTACCCTTTGAGTTCTTGCCGAATAAACCCGATGCAATGGCTGTGGATTTGGCAAACCCTCGATTCCGTGACCCCTAGAACCAGGGCGATCTCCTTCATCGTCAGCCCGGCTTGGTAGTAGAGCGTCAAGACCTGCTGCTCCTTGGCATTCAGCCTGGATAAGCAGGCCTTCACGAGGGTGAGCAGCTCTGTGGCCTCAAGCCTGGATAGGGCGTCCGGTTGCTCTTTGTCTACCAGCTGTTTCGATTCCTGTTCCATTTCTTGGAGCGATCGAACTTTCATGGCTCTTGCCCAAAAAAGCCGCGGAGAGGGCTCAAGCCCGTAATCCGCCATCTGGGTTTGGAGCTCGACGGACGAAGGCTTGCGGCCATTTTGCTCGAAAAAAGCTTCCTCGAGAGCGTCCATCTGCTTTACCTTACGCCGCATTTCCGCGGGAAGCACATCGAGGCTGCGTAAGCCGTCAATCATCGCCCCCTTGACTCTGCGCCTTGCGTACGCGCTAAACGGGACGCCACGGCCGGCATCGTACCGGCCCGCCGCTTCGATAAGCCCCTGAAGCCCCGCAGCATAGATCTCCTCAATATCAATTTCTTCGGGCAATCTCAGCTTTAGCCTGTAGGCCTCTTGCCGAACCAAGGGGAAGTACATCTCGAGCTGACCTTCAACCATCGGTTGCATGCATCC
>WOYI011345080.1_pt2 | contig 111136 bp, 96 predicted proteins | sample 6423411 | NCBI WGS metagenome assembly WOYI01 (sample SAMN13441803, study PRJNA592873) | oil field metagenome | biome: oil field; feature: oil-well bore; material: oil-contaminated soil; isolation source: oil-contaminated soil from oil-well borehole | place: Germany: Wietze | collected 2016-10-18...
ACTCAAATAAAAAATCCCGCTTGCGCGGGATGCTCTTTGTGATCCCGGCGGGATTACGCCTCCTTCGTCGGCGTGATCCATAACAGGGGGCTCCGGACAAAGAGCATCCACCTGCGGTGGTCATCTTTTATCTTTCATAAGCTTTCAGAAGCAAGCTTCTTCAGCTCACTCAAATAAAAAATCCCGCTTGCGCGGGATGCTCTTTGTGATCCCGGCGGGATTCAAACCCACAACCTTCTGATCCGTAGTCAGATGCTCTATTCAGTTAAGCTACGGGACCGTTTGCGGGTGCAAAGATAAAATAATTTTCATTTTTTCCCTTAATAATCTTTGAAGGTTATTCTTAGTCATACCCATAATATACGGACAGCTCTTCTCGTTCAGAATTTGATGGCTGGCAATATTTCAGTTATTATATCGTAATTTTACAGGAAGATAACAGGCTTCAACTGCTTTTCCGGAATTACTGAAACAAGTTGGACAATATGAAAAAGAGCATTAAAATAATCCTGCTGACAATTGCATCACTTCTTGTGCTGACAGTAGCAGCGGCCATCATCATTCCATTGGCCTTCAGGGACGAGATAAAGGAACGTGTCGAAACCGGGATCAATGGCATGGTAGATGCCAGAGTGTCGTTTTCAGGCTATAAACTAAGTCTGATCAGGTCATTTCCCAACGCTGTATTCACTCTCAAAGACCTGCAGGTGACAGGCATAAATGAATTCAGCGATGACACCCTGGCCTCTGTTGAATCGTTCGGGCTGGTATTCAACCTCATGAGTCTCTTTGGTGATGGGGGATACGTGATAAAGTCAGTAACTGTTGAACGGCCGATGGTAAACGCCATTGTTCTTGAGAACGGGGTGGCCAACTGGGACATTATGAAGGAGACGGCGGGTGAGGAAGAAACAGATGCATCAGATACTCCGGAGATAACAGAGCCGGCAGAGATAACACCCCTGAAGGTAGCCCTGAACAGGTTTAGCATACGGAACGGGAGGCTCTATTACACTGACCTTGAGTCGGAGATGGCGGCCTCCGTTGAGGAGCTCGATTTCAACCTGTCAGGAAAGATGAGCGGCTCACGTACAGTGCTCGAAATGGATCTCTCCGCCACCGAAGTTAATTTCAAAATGGAGAGTCTCTCTTACCTCACAGATGCCAGGGTGGAGTTCAGTGCGGCTGTTGATGCCCTGCTCGATTCCATGAAATTTACTCTTGAAGATAACAGATTGAAGATTAATGACCTGGTTCTTAAACTCGAGGGTATGGTCGCAATATCAGGTGATGACACTGAGCTTGACCTGGCCTTTAGCACACCTGAAACATCTTTTAAGTCGTTGCTCTCTCTTGTTCCTGCCTTTTACATGAAAGGGTATGAGGATCTCAGGGCATCGGGTACGGTGGCTATGGAAGGGGCCGCCAGGGGTGTCTACAGCTCGGCTGACAGTACTCTGCCTGACATCTCGGTCAGGCTGCAGGTCAATGACGGAGTTATCAGTTATCCTGGCCTGCCCGAAAAAATATCGGCAATCAGCATAAACGGAAAGGTTCTGACTGGCGGAAAAAATATGGACAACACCACTGTTGAGGTCAACCGCTTTCACTTTGAGCTGGCAGGAAATCCTTTTGACCTTACACTGGCTCTTGCCACGCCGGTCAGTGATCCTGAGGTGGCAGCAACCGCAAAGGGAAAGATTGACCTGGCAAAGCTGCAGCAGGCTGTCCCTCTTGACAGCATAACCATGAACGGCCTGGTTGACATCTACCTGGATATTGCCGGCCGGATGTCAATGCTTGAGAACAAAATGTACGATCAGTTCCAGGCTGCAGGAGACATGAAGATATCTGGCATGGCTGTGACAATGGCCGGCATGCCGTCGCTGAAGATCAGAGAAGCAGGATTTAAATTCAATCCGGCCTATGCTGAGCTTACCGGACTGGCGGCGACGATGGGAGAGAAGAGCGACTTTACCCTTGCGGGCAGGCTCGAAAACTATATCCCGTATCTCTTTTCCGACGGTACCATAAAGGGCAATCTGTCGCTCAGATCAAAGATGGTTGACCTGAATGAGATCCTCGATATCATGTTGTCAGACACCACTGAAAACGATACCACTGCACTCGAGGTTATACATATTCCTGAAAACATTGATTTTGCCTTTGATGCCGTCATCGACAGGCTGGCCTATGGCAAGCTCTCAGCCGATGACGTGAAGGGTAAAATTGTTGTCCGCGACGGTGTCCTTGCATTAAATGAAACCGGGATGAAGGCGTTGGGGGGATCACTCATGATGAATGCCTCATATGATACGCGCGATACTGTCAAGCCCCTTGTTAATGCGGCAATGCTTGTCAGTGCCGTGAATATCAGGCAGGCGTTTGATGCATTCAACACCGTTCAGCAACTTGTCCCGGCAGCTGCAGGACTGGGTGGCAGCGTGAGCGTGAAGATGGATTTCAGAAGTCTGCTCAACAGCAGTATGATGCCGGTCATAAGTACGATCTCAGGGCATGGAGAGGTCAGCTCGGAGTCGGTGCAGATACTGGAATCAAAATCCTTTGACATAATGAAGAGCGTACTGAAGTTGAATCAGGCTTATACAAACGTTGTTAAAGACTTACAGGCAACGTTTATAATTAATGATGGCAGGCTTTTCGTCAAGCCTTTTGACACCAAACTCGGAAACATAAAACTCAATGTCTCGGGTGATCAGGGCCTTGACCGCACAATCAATTATTTGGTAAAGACTGAGATACCCAGGGCAGAGCTGGGTGAGTCTGCAGCAGCACTGATGGGAGCGTTTTCCTCGCAGGTTGCGGCGTTAGGACTGAATATCACACCGCCGGAGATCATAAAGGTTAACCTGAAGATAGGAGGTACTTTCACCAAACCGGTCATTACGCCGGTGTTTGCCGGCGGTACCGGCGGCCAGGGGGGCGTCAGTCCTGTCACCGCTGCCACCGCTGCGGTGAAGGAGGAGGTGACTGAGAAGGTTAACGAGGCTGCCAGGGAGCAGGCTGAAAGGATCCTTAAGGAGGCCGCGGAGAAGGCACAGATGGTCCGTGATGAAGCGGAAAAGTCAGCGAAGGTCATACGCTCAGAGGCTGACCTCCAGGGTAAAAAGCTGGTCAGTGAGGCGGAGTCGAAGGGCCCCATGGCACTTATGGCTGCGAAGAAGGCTGCGGAAGCTCTCAACAGGGAGGCAGACAAACGTGCTACACAGCTCGTAACGGAGGCAGACAGGAGGGCAGGCCAGATCCTTGCCGAGGCCAGGGCAAAAGCTGACGAGCTTCTGAAACAGTGATGCAAAAAAAAAGGGTGCCTCTGATGAGACACCCTCCCGTTTGTAACTTTGACGGCTAGAAGATTTTTTCCTTTATGCGGGCCTTCTTGCCGGTGAGATTTCTGAGGTAGAAGATGCGTGCCCTGCGCACCTTGCCGTATTTGTTCACTTCTATCTTGTCAATGAAGGGCGAGGCTATCGGGAAGATCCTCTCAACGCCTATGTTGCCTGACATCTTGCGCACTGTGAAGGTAGCCGTCTGTCCGGCTCCTCCTGATCTCTGAATGACCACTCCGCGGTACTGCTGTACCCTCTCCTTGTTGCCTTCCTTTATCTTATAGTGCACCGTAACAGTGTCTCCGGCCTTGAATTTGGGAAACTCATTGCTGCTGGCGTACTCCTTCTCAACTACTTTCATTAAGTCCATTGCGAAAATAAATTTATGATCTCTACTCTTTTAAAACAGGTCGCAAAAGTACAAAATAAATTTTATTATCTGCAAAATAAAAATCGAAAGCAAAAGTAATCAGTGACCGGCACCGTCAGGCACCCTGAGCTTATCGCCGGCATCAAGGACTATTCTCATGTACCAATCCTGGGGATAGCCGGGCTGCTTTACCTCCGGAGTAATATATTTATAGCCCTCCTTCAGTTCTCTTTTTGTTTTAATATTGCCATCCATATACTTGGTGAACAGGTGCTTATATAGCTCCCTCCACTCTTTCACGGTATTGTTGCCGGCGTCTACCGAGTATTTGGTTATCAGTTCGGTTCCCTTTTTTGCGGCTGATCTGGCACTACTTCTGAAGAGCTCTGCAGCCTGGATGTCGATCTCTGCCGTTTCAGTGATATATTTCTGTTCCAGCTCCTTCTGTTTGGCCTGAAGGTCGGGAGTCATGACACTGGCGCGACTGTAAACGAAGTTGGTGACTTCGTTGAAGACCCAGAAGGCTGCGTCGTCGCTGTAGGTCATGATATTGCCGTTACCCACTGCAAATGAGTGAGGGATCTCGGTCATGCCGCAGTACATCGGGGTATAGACGGTATAGTAGGTGTCATCAACGCCGAACCATATGATTCCGCCAACGGGGTCAGGCAGCCAGCTGCGCGACTGTGCGACGAATGAGAATCCTGTCTGCTGAGTTGAGGTGGCTCTCTCATGGAGATAGTTTTTGCCGTCGACGCTCCAGGTCATCGGTCTCCATCTGACGGTGCTGAGGTATGGACCTGCCCCGACATCTTTGGTCATGTCCATGGGTGTGCCCTGGTAGTAATCACGCATGAGCCCCATCACATCTTCCACGCTGAGCTTCCTGTCAGGCTTAATCCAGAGGGGCATACGCCGGCTGAGGTCGTGCCCCATGGCATAGTCAACATACTCGCCCATAGAACTGTTGACCCTGTTGAAGGCAGCCCAGACCCTGGCCTCGCAGAAACGGGCTCCGCTGAAATCTACCGGTGCAAATACGTCGCTGAAGCTGAAGTTGGCATCGGTGCCGCTGTACCATCCTGCTTCGCGGGCCAGGTCAATCATGTCACCTGCATAGACGGTCTCAACAGCCGGGTTTGATATCTTGTCTATCTCATCAGCGGTTATTGATGTGGTGCCGTTTGCCAGCGGGAAAGTGGTTATCCGTGCCTGGTTGGCATGGCCTGAGATGTAACCTTCAGGAATCAGCCGTGCAACAAAGGCCATACCCTTCTTGCCCGGGCCCTTGCCTATCAGTTCCATTATCCATACTTCATTCGGATCAGAGATTGAGAATGATTCCCCGGAGCTGCAGTAGCCGTATTTCTCAGTGAGCAGAACCATGTTGCGGATTGCTTCACGGGCGTTTTTGGAGCGCTGTAGGGCCATGTAGATAAGGCTTCCGTAATCAATGATGCCGTCAGGATTATGAAGCTCGCTGCGGCCGCCGTATGTTGTCTCGCCTATGGCAACCTGATGCTGGTTCATGTTTCCGACAACAGACCAGGTTTCAGGAGCCTGCTCTATGGTGCCCAGAAATTTGCCCGTATCCCACTCGTATACATCAACCATGGTACCGGGCTTGTATTTCATGGCCGGCCAGAAGTAGAGCTCTCCATAGAGAACGTGCGAGTCAGCGGAGTAGGTGATCATGGTAGATCCGTCCTGTGAGGCTCCCTTTGTAATAAGAAAATTGGTGCAGGCCCTGCTCTTCTCCGATGTCAGCATCAGAAGCATAAGCAGGCTCATCATCATTGCGGTGATCCGTTTCATGAGTATAAGTATAAGTTATTAATTTAAAAATTTGATCAATAAATACATGTATCTCCGTTTTACTTTCCGGAGGATGGTGACAGACATCAAAAATAACATCTTTAATTAAAAAACAACACCCCTTAGAATCATAATTACGGCCCTGATCCTCTCTTCATCGGCTGTTTTGATGATGTACTCCGACTGTAGCCGGGGGTCACCCATATAGATCCCTTTTCTGCGGAATGTCATGGGGCTCTCTCTCTGCCGCCGGCCGGAAAGGTGGTATTCCGAAGCTCCGGTGGTGGTTGCCAGCAGGGCTATATTGTATTCGTCGATTCCTCCACCGGGCATTATTATGATCCTCCCGTGTGAGGCATCACTCAGTTTTCTGATGAGCCGGCTTCCCTCGATGGCTGTTTTTGCCTGTCCGGATGTAAGTATCCTTCCGGCACCGGTCGAGATAATATCTTCCAATGCCGTCATCGGGTCGCGGCACATATCAAAAGCCCTGTGGAAAGTGACGCTCATGGGAGCCGCATATTCAACCAGGAGCGCAGTGCGCTCCACATCCACGTTACCGTCGCGCATCAGGATGCCGGTCACTATACCCTCTGCGCCCTTCTCTCCGGCTGTGTCTATATCGCGCCGCATGACACCGAAATCTCTGTCGCTGTAGAGAAAATCTCCGGCCCTGGGCCTTACCAGCACATGCATCCTGATTGAGGTGTTGCTGCGGACAGCTTCGATCAGCCCGGCGGCGGGAGTGACACCTCCTTCGGCAAGGGCCGAGCAAAGCTCTATTCTTCCTGCCCCGGCAGCTTCGGCAACAATTGCAGACTCAACGGAGTCGGCGCATATTTCTACCAGAAAAGACAATTCTTCAGATCAAGACTTTGAAAGTACATATTATTTAGATAATATTGTGTTACCTGAAAGATTAAAAAATGAAGCACCTCTTTTTCACAAGACATAACAGCAATGAAATGCAGAACAGGGGTGTTGCATGATATCTTATGAATTAAAAAATCAACATGATGAAACCTACATTATTGGTACTGGCTGCCGGAATGGGCAGCAGATATGGTGGCAACAAGCAGCTTGACCAGGTCGGTCCCTCGGGCGAAACGATCATTGATTATTCAATTTATGACGCCAAAAGGGCCGGTTTCGGCAAGGTTGTCTTCGTGATTCGCCGCGATATTGAGGAGCAATTCCAGGAGACATTTGTACAGAGGCTCAAGGATGTGATCGAGATAGATTATGTCTTTCAGGAGCTGGGAAATCTTCCGGCCGGCTACAAGGTTCCCGGGGATCGTCAGAAACCCTGGGGCACCAGCCATGCCATCCTGGTCACTGAACCGAAGATACATGAACCTTTTGGGGTCATCAATGCCGATGACTATTACGGTTATGACGCCTTTAAGGTGCTTCATAAATTCCTGACAGAGGACAAGGACGATACAAATTTCTGCATCGTGGGCTACCGGCTGGGCAACACCCTCTCTGATCACGGCCATGTCAACAGGGGCATTTGCAAGGTGAGCGACGAAGGTTTTCTGCAGCATATAGTGGAGACCCGGGGTATAGAAAAGAGGCCTGACGGAATCTTCGCTCCGGATGCGGAGGGAAACATCAGGCAGTACACCGGTGACGAGATCGTCTCAATGAACCTCTTCGGGTTCAAACCCTCGGTTTATAAATACCTCAACATGGAGTTCAGCAACTTCCTTGACGAGAGGATCACCGACCCGAAGGCAGAGCTTGACATACCTACTTCACTCGACAAGTTTGTGAAGAAGGGGGAGATAACCATCCGGATACTGAGGAGCGACAGCCACTGGTTCGGGGTAACCTACAGGGAGGATAAACCGTTTGTTGTGGAGAGCATCAGGAAAATGGTTGATGAGGGGCTCTATCCCGAAAAGCTGTTCTGAGAGCAGGCTGGTACCAGATAGTTATTGCGTGATACCTGCTCTGCTCTGGGCAGAGTAGTACTTTCATGATGCGGGATTTTTTATTGCCGCTGCCTGCGTATTAGCAGCCCATCTCTGCACAACAGCCCTGTAAGACAGTTTCCGGACGAAGTTCCTCGGATTGCCTTTACTACCACCTGAACTCACTCCTGAAAACGGTACTGTTGCCGCAGTTGTCTTTAACCGTTAGCTCCATGGTGTGAACAGCGTTTTGCTTCAGATGTGCAGAGGTGGGTCTGTAGATGAGCAGGTTGTTCTTGGCGTCGTACTCGGCCAGGAACCACTGGCCGTCAATAAGAGTCTCATAGCTTCCGATACCGGAGAACTCATCGGTGATCGTCACGGTGAATAGCCGTTTGCCGGTGAGGTCTGCCCCTCTGGCAAATGAAGGCTTTATCACCGGAGGGAGGGTGTCTATGGCCACAGCGTAATCACCAAGCCTGTTGACATCACCGGTCACGTAGCCGTAACTGAACCTGCCTCCCGAGTATGAGGGTTTGCCCTTCCTGTCGACTATCGCCAGGCACAGTTTATCCTCCATGCCGGGTATCAGCGTGTCAGGCCTGACAGAGAGCCTGTATCTGTCGTGTACCGGCACGGTCTCATTGTGGACGGAATGGACAGGAGAGAGCAGGTCCCGGCTGCCGTTGCGCATATTGTATATTAAGAAGAGGGTATCATAGAATGCTCCTGCCGGGAAATGTATCCTTAAACCGTCAGCGGTGAAGTCGGACGCCTTTCCGTATGGCAGTATTTTGCTGCACTCTGCCGGAGCAGGAGGGATGAGAGGCTTCGGCAGGGAGCTGAGCCTGAATGCCACCCATGACTTGTTGCCTGAGGCGTCCGTCACTATAATCCGGATATCATGGTCGCGGTCGTCGCCGAAGCTAAGGATACCTCTGTTGACATGGCCGTCATACATCGAGAGCCTGTTACCCGGCTGTATGAACAGCCTGTGTATGTATTCGTTTACTGAGGCTTTGGCAGCGTAGTCGATATGGCTGTTGATATATCTTGATTCGCTGTATGAGAATCTGTCGGCAGTGAAGCTGTAGACCTTCAGTCCGTCAGCCAGCAGCTCTAAGGAGTATATCCCGCACCTGTTGGGGCTGTTGTCAAAAATGTCCCAGCACTTAATGCCCACTCCTGTCTCTCCTGCGATGACAGGCAGGTCAGAAGAGGCTATGCCGTATGATCCGTCAGCCGGCACCGTTTTAAGTGTGAGGCTGGCATTCCGGCCATTCACCGTTGAGCTTCGGGAGAGAGGGTAGAGTATCACCTTATCTATCACCGGCCTTTTGCTGTCGCTGACGCCGAAGGCAAAGTCCAGCGGGTTGACCGGCTCCTCGGTTGCTGAGTCGCGCAGCTCAAAATGAAGGTGAGGGCCCGAGGAGCCACCCGTATTGCCTGACCAGGCTATCACCTCGCCACGCTCAACACGGAACTGATTTCGCTGCGGGTAGAGAGAGACAGCAAAGCTTTTTATCTCGTACTGTCTGTTCTCAACATACGCCTCGATGTCAGGGCGGAAGCTTCTCAGGTGGGCATAGACCGATGAATAACCGGAGGGGTGCCTGACATAGAGTGCCTTGCCGAAACCGCCGGGGCTGACGGCTATCCTGTATACATAGCCTCCGTCAACGGCCAGGACATCCTTGCCTGTCACTCCACCCGTCCTGTAGTCGATACCGGAATGAAAGTGATCACTTCTCAGTTCCGCGAAGCTGGCAGACAGTGAAGGTACATCGCGAAGGGGGCTGACAAAGATATCCCTGTCCGATACCTGTGCACCAACAAGGTTTGCAATTGTTAAAGCAGCAACAAGAAGTAAATTTCGTTTATTCATAGCTAAGCAGAAACGTCTCTGTGCAAAACTAAAGTTATGAATCCAACAGGCAAACTTAATGCCATCTTTTTTTGAAAAGAGCAAAAGAAACGTTACTTTTGTATTATAGTTGTCAGTTATGGAACCAAAAGGATATGAAGAGTATCTAATACTCAGAAGATCAGTAGAAAGCCTGGTTTCTGAGTATGAAAAAATGGTTGAGCTGACAGCCACTTTGAAGGATGAACTGTCAGCCGTGAGAGAGCAGCTGGCTGAAAAAAATGAAGAAGTAAAGGAGCTTCAAACAAGATATGAAAGAGCGAAGTTCTCGGGGGCGATCCTCGGGAGCGGGGAGGATGCCTTGACGGCAAGGAAGAGAGTGAGTGAACTTGTGCGGGAGATAGATAAATGTATTGCTCTTTTAGACAGATAATTATATAGCAATGGATGATAAACTTTCGATCAGGGTTAATGTGGCCGACAGGTATTATCCGTTGAAGGTTGAAGGTGAAAATGAGGAACGTATCCGTAAGGCGGCCCGGCTGATCAACGAGAAGGTGCTGCAATACAAGCAGCGCTACGTTGACAAGGACACACAGGATTTTCTGGCCATGGCAGCACTGCAGTACGTTATCAGGCTCATGGAGATAGAGGAGAGGGAGGAGGACAGTTCAGTCGTGGAGGGGCTGAAGGAGCTGACTGAGAAGATCAACCTCTGTCTGTCAAAAAAGTAGATGCGCGTTCTTTAAAATAGCAGGATATTGCCCGCATTGTTTCTCTATTCGTTTTGGAAACTCAACAATTTGTACTTTGGAGTTGGTCTTGGATTGCCTAGGACAGGCCTCATCACGGTTCGCCGTGATCCCGATTGCATCGGGACGGTGGAAGCCCGAAGCAGGACAGCCGCTTCAACCATGTAGATATGGGGTTTTTTTAAAAGTTGGAGGAACTCTGCGGGTTTTTTTATACTAATAAATTCAAAATTATGATCATAGCAGCTATATCATCAGGGGTCTGTTTCGCAATTGCCGGGGCAGCCTTTATAGCGGGATCAGCATTGTCATTTTACCTGTGGCAACTGATGCTGCGAAACAGAAGGAACAAGATAATCACTGAGGCGGAAGCAGAGGCTGAGGTCATCAAGAAGGAGAAGATACTACAGGCCAAGGAGCGTTTTCTGCAGCTCAAGGCAGAGCATGAGAAGGTAATCAATGAGCGCAACAACCGCATAACCCAGTCTGAGAACAGGATCAGGCAGAAGGAGCTAACCCTCTCACAGAAGCTTGAGGAGGCACAGCGACGAAAGAGTGAGGCTGACACCATCAGGGAGAGTCTGACACAGCAGATGGAACTGCTGGAGAAGAAGAATGAGGAACTCTCGAAGATGCACCGTCAGAAGGTTGAGCAGCTTGAAACCATATCAGGCCTGTCGGCCGATGAGGCGAAGAACCAGCTTGTTGAGTCTCTGAAGGAAGAGGCACGGACCGATGCAATGTCATACATCAATGAGATTCTCGATGATGCCAAGATGACGGCCACCAAGGAGGCCAAGCGGATAGTTCTGATGGCCATACAGCGTGTTGCGGCAGAGACTGCAATCGAGAATGCAGTAACGGTGTTCCACATCGACTCGGATGAAATCAAGGGCCGCATCATCGGCCGTGAAGGTCGAAACATCAGGGCTCTGGAGGCAGCCACCGGTGTTGAGATCATTGTTGACGACACCCCGGAGGCCATCGTACTCTCGGGTTTTGATCCGGTTCGCCGTGAGATAGCCCGCCTGGCGCTTCACCAGCTTGTCACTGATGGCCGTATCCACCCGGCCCGCATAGAAGAGATAGTTGAGAAGACAAGGAAACAGGTTGAAGAGGAGATCATTGAGACCGGAAAGCGTACCACCATTGACCTGGGAGTACACGGGCTGCATCCTGAGCTCATCAGGCTTGTAGGGAAGATGAAGTACCGGTCATCATACGGGCAGAACCTTCTTCAGCACTCGCGTGAGGTAGCCAATCTCGCCTCAATCATGGCCGCGGAGCTGGGACTCAATCCCAAGCTGGCCAAGAGAGCAGGGTTATTGCATGACATAGGCAAGGTGCCCGATGATGAGCCCGAGCTGCCGCATGCCGTTCTGGGTATGAAGCTGGCCGAGAAGTACAAGGAGAAGCCGGAGGTCATCAATGCAATAGGTGCACATCATGACGAGACGGAGATGACCACCCTTATCGCACCTATAGTACAGGTGTGCGATGCCATCTCAGGAGCACGTCCCGGGGCCAGGCGCGAAGTCATTGAATCATACATCAAGAGGCTCAACGAGCTTGAGTCGGTTGCCCTGTCATACCCCGGGGTGACAAAGACCTATGCCATCCAGGCCGGCAGGGAGCTGAGAGTGATAGTGGGTGCAGACAAGGTGACAGACAATGATACAGAGAGTCTCTCCTTCGAGATAGCAAGGAAGATCCAGAATGAGATGACCTATCCCGGACAGATAAAGATAACTGTGATAAGGGAGACCAGGGCTGTCAACTACGCAAAATGAACAAGCTGAAGATACTCAACATCGTTGGCGCCAGGCCTCAGATAATTAAGGCTTCAGCCATCAGTCGCGCCATTGCCGGCGAGTTTGCTGAAGATATCACGGAAATAGTTGTCCATACCGGTCAGCATTATGACCGTGAGCTCTCCGAGGTCTTCTTTGACGAGCTGGAGATACGGATGCCGGATCATAATCTGCAAGTAGGGTCGGGCAGACACGGTCGCCAGACAGGCCTGATGATGGAACGCATTGAGGATGTGATACTCAATGAGAAGCCTGACTGCGTAATCATCTACGGTGACACCAACTCAACCCTTGCTGCCGCCATAGCTGCCTCAAAGCAGCATTACCCCGTGGTACACATCGAAGCCGGCATGAGGTCTTTCAACAAGGCCATGCCGGAGGAACTGAACCGAATCATGGCAGACCACGCCTCCACAATTCTCTTTGCGCCCACAAACACTGCCTTCAAGAACCTGATGGCCGAGGGCTTCCGCCCGGAAAACATTGCGCCCTATACCATCAACAACCCAAGAGTATTCCTCACCGGCGACATTATGTATGACAACAGCCTCTTCTATGCTGACCTCGCGGAGAAGAAGAAGCAGGATTTCATGGAGGGTCTGAAGCTCACGGAAAACGAGTATATGCTTGTCACCATTCACCGCGACATGAATACCGATGACCCGGAGAGGCTCACCGCCATTTTCGGTACCCTGCTTGAACTGGCGGAGAACAACAGCATCATAATGGTCATGCCGCTTCATCCCAGGACAATGGTAGCGTTACGCAACAGGGCACCGGAGTTATATCAGGCCCTGACGGAGAGCCGGCACATCACCGTTGTCCGGCCTGTTTCCTTCCTTGAGATGATAATGCTTGAGAAAAAGGCGCGGCTGATTATCACTGACTCAGGAGGGGTTCAGAAGGAGAGTCACTTCTTCTCAAAGCCTTGCATAGTGCTTAGAAAGGAGACCGAATGGGTGGAGCTGGTCAAAAACGGCACCGTCAGGCTGGCTGATGCTGACCCCGCAAGGATCAGGGAGGCATGGGATTACTTCATGAACAGCAGTGAGGTACTTCAATATCCGGCCTTTTACGGCAACGGCAAGGCTGCCATGACAATGCTCAGGGAGATACTGGAGATATTCAGGAGCTGAGTCCGTCAAGAAGTGTCCTGGCCAGTGACTCCACGGCAGGCTTGTAATCAGTCAGGAACTCGCCGGTGACACGGTTGGCAATCACCACGCAGATAGTCAATGCCTTATGGTTGAGAAGCTTCGCCAGTCCGTATATTGCTGAGCTCTCCATCTCATAGTTGGTAATCCTCTCCCCTCTGAACCGGAATGTTGCAATTTTGTCATTAATCTCACTGTCAAACGGTTCGAGCCTAAGGTGGCGTCCCTGGGGACCGTAGAAACCAGGGGCGGAGATAGTGATTCCTTTGGTTATCTCTGCCGCAATGTTTTCAAGCAGGAAGGGGTCAGCCTCCACCGCATACGGATATGCAAGTGAGTCAGGCCACTCGAGGTGATCTGCGAGGGCATCGGCAAGCATGTGATCGATACACCATTCGTAACCTTCATAGAAATGCAGCAATCCGTCAAATCCTACCGCCCTGGCCGTGGCGATAAAGGATCCCGGGGGAAGGTCAGACTGCAGTCCGCCTGCAGTGCCAAGCCTGACGAAGGTGAGTGAGCGCAGCTCGTCCTTTGTCATTCCGGTGGTGAGATCAATATTTGCCAGAGCATCCAGCTCATTGACCACAATGTCAATGTTGTCAGTCCCGATCCCTGAGGATATCACGGAAAATTCCGTATCCCGGTAACTGCCCGTGACAGTGCTGAACTCCCGGTTGCTCTTTCTCACGCGGACCGTGTCAAAAATCTGCCCAATGGTCTCAACCCTGTCCGGGTCTCCCACGATTATGATCCGGTCAGCGATCTCATCCGGCAGCAGGTGCAGATGGAATATCGATCCGTCAGCATTGGTTATCAGCTCACTCTTCTTCATAAGTATATTTGGTTATTATTGTATTGGTCTAATGGAAATTGCATGAAATAAAATAATCATATCCATTTGTGAGTTGCTGCTCATGTAAGTTTCATCCGTAAATATATTGTTAACTACATTAATCAAACGGAACTTGCAGGGAATTTTGTACTCAATTCCCTGTATGAGCTATGCTCACGCAAGTTTCACCTCTCTGAATGAGAGGCTGCAAAAATACAAAAAATGTGATCAGCAAGAAATTCTGATCGTTTGTCTTTACCGCTGTTAAAGATTGTTAATATCTTGCGGAAACAGCAGATTCAGGAGTGAGTGAAATATATTTGCTGCCCGAACCTTATATGTCCTCATGACCTCCACTGTTGCCAACATCATTTCAGAGCGGATGAAGCTGATCATCCTCATCGCGCTCCTTCTCACCATTGCTTCTGTCAGGCATGCAAACGGCCAGGAGAGGAGGAGCCTGCCGGCACTGAGGATGGATGATCCCATCACCGTTGACGGGGCATTGGATGAGAGTGCGTGGGAGAAGGCTGTGGCGGCGACCGATTTTATAATTTACAGCCCCTATAACGGTGTTTTGTCACGTTTCAGGACAGAGGTCAGGGTTTTATATGACGATGATGCGCTCTACATTGGAGCCATGATGTATGATGATCACCCTGACAGTATTTTTTCCGAGCTGGGTCAGAGGGATGCCGGCGACATCAACGCGGATCATTTTTATGTTGAGATCTCCCCGTTCAACGACGGGCTCAACGGAGAGATGTTCAAGGTGTCTGCATCAAATGTGCAGATTGACAACAAACTGACTACGGGCGACAGCTGGGAGCACCAGGATACATGGGACGCGGTATGGAACAGCCGCACACAGATCGGCACCGACGGATGGAGTGCTGAGTTGATGATTCCCTATTCGGCACTCAGGTTCCCCAAATCCTCCAGCCAGGTATGGGGCATAAATTTCTGGCGTGAGGTGCGCCGCGTGAGGGAGACCTCTTCGTGGAACTTCGTGACCAGGGAGTTTGGCGGAACCATAGCTCATCTCGGCGAGCTGACGGGCATTGCTGACATTAAACCGCCGTTGCGCCTCTCCCTGGTGCCGTACGTCTCAGGTTACCTTGAGCACGGCACAGAGCAGCAGGGGGTGGGTACATCGTGGAACGGCGGCCTTGATCTTAAGCTTGGCCTTTCGGAGAGCTTTACCCTTGATGCCACTCTCATACCTGATTTCGGGCAGGTGCTGTCTGATGACCGCATACTGAACCTCACCCCCTATGAGGTGAAGTACAATGAGAAGCGGCCTTTCTTCATGGAAGGAACCGAGCTCTTCAACCGGGGAAACATCTTCTACTCACGCAGGATAGGAGGGACGCCGCACCTCGTTGGAGACGTTCATGACATGGCAGAACCGGGGGAGATTTTTACCAGCAACCCTGCAGAAGTAAGTCTACTCAATGCCACGAAGGTTTCGGGAAGAACGCACGGGGGACTCGGCATTGGACTGTTCAACGCCGTGACGTCAGGAATGTATGCTGAACTCAGGGATACGGTTACCGGGGCAACACGCAGAGTGATGACCGAACCTCTGACCAACTACAATATGATGGTTCTCGACCAGACGCTTAATAATGACTCCTATGTGAGCCTGGCCAACACAAACGTCATCAGGGCTGCCGAAAAGGATGAGCACTTCTATACTGCCAACGTCACCGCCATCGAGGCCCTTCTGAAGACCAGGAACAGGCTTTACTCAGCGTCGGCCGCTGTGGCGCTGAGCCAGAAATACTACTCCGCCGCTGAAACCGGCCTTGGTCATTCGGTCAGTCTGAATATCGGAAAGACGGGAGGGAAGTTTCGGACCGACTATGACTTCTCTGTTGTGAGTGACAGTTATGACCCGAATGATATGGGATACCTGCGCAGAAACAACGAGCTTGAACAATCAGTGGACTTCTCATACAATACCTACGAGCCCAGGGGAAACATAATGACAACCCGCAGTTCGGTTGATCTAAACTATGACCAGCTGTACAAACCGCGTGCATTTACTTCGGCTTCGGTCAGTCTCAGCGAAATGATTATCCTGATGAACTACTGGTCGTTTTCTGTTGACATGCAATTTACGCCCTGGGGTGAAGATGACTATTTTGAACCCCGAACTCGTGACATGTCAAAGTTCTATCATCGTCCTGCAGCATTTGAGACCAGCTTCAGGGGTGACACCGACAAGAGCAAAAAACTCTATGCCGAGCTCCAGGGTGAATACTATAAAGCCTGGTCAGAATTCAATCAGCATGGTTTTGCATGGTCGCTTCAATCTGAATACAAGGTGAACAGGAGGTTCTCAATCCAATACAGCCTGAGCATGGAGAGAATGTTCAATGACATAGGCTATGTCATGATAAACCCGGCAGATATGACAATCTTCGGGAGGCGCAATATCAAAACAGTAACCAATACCCTGTCAGGTGCGTTCATATTCAGCGCAAATTCCTACCTGACACTGAGGGGAAGACATTACTGGTCAGGGGCAGATTATGACAACAGCTACTTTGAGCTTATGGATGATGGCAGCCTGAGGAAATTGCTTACTCCTGACGTCATGATCAACAATGACGTCAACACCAACTTCCTGAATGTTGATGTAGTTTATACCTGGCGTTTTGCACCAGGCAGCGAGCTCTCCCTCGTCTGGAAGAATGCCATCTACTCCGAGGGGAATGTGATAGTCAGTGATGCTCTGGGTAATTTTTCCGATCTTCTTTCAATGCCACAGACAAACAGTCTCTCTTTGAAAATTTTGTACTACCTTGACTACCAGAATTTCAAAAAGCTGTTTTCAGCCAGATAACTGTAAAATAACATGATACAAAGGATTCAGACATTATTTCTGCTTGGCGTGGCAGTTCTGTCGGGACTGATGCTTACGGGTGATCTCGTGATGATGGACAGCGGAAGCGGTACTCTCTTCAGCATAAGTTTCATGGGGCTGGCAGAAGAGGGAGGAACGATACTTCAGCGTCTGTGGCCGCTCACTTTCCTTCTTGCGCTGGTGCCGGTGCTGGCACTGGTTGCACTGTTCCTTTACAGGAAGAGGTCACTGCAGATGCGTGTCACCATGATCGTGCTCCTGCTTTCCCTGGGAACATTTCTCCTGGGTGCATTTTATGTATTGATGTTTGACAGGAAGATTGACATTACGGTACTGTGGAAGGTCAGGGCACTCTTTCCGCTGGTCTCAGCCATACTGGCATGGCTTGCCTACCGTGCCATTCTCAAAGATGAGATGCTGGTAAAATCCTACGACCGGCTCAGATGATCTCCAACCGTTCCTGGTCTGTGATCTTCTCGCAGTAGTGGCATTTAAGCGCAACCGGTTTCTTCGATACAACCTTGAACCGCGTTGTAACCTTCTCGAAGTTGGTGATGCACTTCGGGTTCATGCATTTGGCAATTGCAGTGATGGTGTCAGGTACTGACACTACACGCTTCTCAACAACCTCGTAATCCCTGATGATATTAAGCTTGGCGTTGGGTGCAACCAGGGCAATACGGTTGATATCATCATCCTCAAAAAAGACTCCCGCGATCTTGATGATCGCCTTCTTGCCGTCGGTTTTGCTGTCAAGGTTGGTGCCGAAAGTGATCTGGTTGTTTATCTTGTCGAGGCCCAGTATCTTGATTACCTTGAAGAGGGTTCTGGCCGGTATGTGATCTATCACTGTGCCGCTCTCGATGGCACTGACGAGCAACTGCTTCGGATCATTTGCGTTTTTCATGACCTTCTATTTAAGTCCGAGTAAAGTGGTTATGATAGCCTGCCGGGTGAAGACCCCGTTGAGCGCCTGTTCAAAATAGTAAGCCTTGGTGTTGGCATCCACGTCGGTGTTGATCTCGTTCACCCTGGGCAGGGGATGGAGTATCTTCATGCCCTGCTTGGTTTCACCGAGCATGTTTTCATGCAGTACGTAGGCGTTTTTCACCTTCTCGTACTCCATCGGGTCCGAGAACCGTTCGCGCTGAACCCGGGTCATATAGATGATATCTGCCATGTTTATGACCTCCGTCAGGTTGGATGTCTCGTAATAAGTAAGTCCCAGGTTCCTCAGATAGAGCTTGTATTCATCAGGCATCATCAGTTCCTCCGGAGCAACGAAATTGAAGGAGGTCTTCCATCGTGACATTGCCATAAGGAGAGAGTGCACCGTGCGCCCGTATTTAAGGTCGCCCACCATGCATATGTTGAGTTTGTCAAGAGTGCCCTGCGTCTTCAGGATGGAATAGAGGTCAAGGAGCGTCTGGGTGGGATGCTGGTTGGCGCCGTCACCGGCGTTGATGACAGGCACCGTGGATATCTCACTGGCATACCTGGCACTTCCCTCTATCGGGTGTCGCATGACTATCAGATCAGCATAATTGTTAACAGTCCTGATAGTGTCATTCAGTGTCTCCCCCTTGGTGACACTGGAGCTGGATGAGTCGGTAAAGCCTATCACATTTCCGCCCAGCTTGTTCACGGCACTTTCAAAGCTGAGCCGCGTGCGTGTTGAGGGTTCGAAGAAGAGAGTAGCCACAACCCTGCCGCGAAGGATATCCTGAATAGGCTCCTTCTCAAATTCCGCGGCAAGATCAAGTATTTTCATTATCTCCGCGGTGGTCAGATCATCAATTGATACTAAACTTCTGGTTTTCATAAAAATGCGTTTTTGATGCCCGGGTTTGTACAAATTTATGATAACTGCTGCTGGAAAATACCCGGTGTTAAAAAGTATTTGAAAAATAATTTTCTCAGGTTGTGCGGATCCATTCTGCCTTGAGTCCTGCTATCTTGTTCAACCTCTCTGTAACTTGCAGGGAGAGGGAAACCCTGAACGAAACCTCCACCGATACCTCCTGTCCTGTGTAACGGTGTGCCGACTGTCCGCAGTTCTCTTCTTTCAGTACCTTCATAACGTCGTTCATCGCCTGGTAGGGGAATGTGATGAGCCAGAACTCAGTTAGGTGGCGTTCACTTACCGTGGTATTTTCAAGAGCGTCGGCTGCAGCGGTGCGGTAGGCATTTATGAGTCCGCTGACGCCCAGGAGTGTACCTCCGAAATACCTGATCACTACCACCAGTATGTTTGTCAGCTCCCTGGAATTGATCTGGCCCAGTATGGGTTTGCCGGCGGTGCCCGACGGTTCGCCGTCATCGTTGACCCTCCAGGTCTGCCTGTCAGGTGAAAGGACCCATGCATAGCAGTGGTGCCTGGCATCATGATACTCCCTGCGCAGCTCCTCAAGCCTCTTTTTTATCTCCTCCTGTGATGAAACAGGGATGGCATGGGCGATAAACCTGCTGCCCTTCGCCTTGAAGAGTCCTTTTGCTTCATAATCAATAGTTTTATAAGTATCGGAGAAGAGCATCATATTGCCGAATATATATAGTTTCAGCTCAAGAAGAGGGCCTTCGCACCCTTGAAGAGTGTAATCAGTCCCATTATGACAAGAACCACATAAACAATATTGGTAAATGTATTCTGACTTATTCGCGCCACGAGCCTGTCGCCTGTGTATAATCCGGCAAGAAGGGCCGGGACGGAACAGAGAGCCAGCAGCAGTGTCTCTTGTCTGATCAGTCCTGTAATAAGGTAAAACACCAGGGCATAGGAGACGGCGAAGAGGATGAACACGGAGATTATAGCATTGAACTTCTCCTTCGGGGTCTTCACTGAGGAGAGTATCACAGCCACCGGCGGTCCCGTAATGCCGGTGGCGCCTGAGAGCAATCCTCCGAGCAGGCCGCTGAGGGTCATGGCTGTCCTGTCAGATCTTATATGAAAGTCGACTCCCCTGTAGAGTGCAAAAACAATGAATATGATCAGCATTCCCCATCCCAGCTGAATGAACGCAGGGTTTATATACTTCAGGATAAGTGTTCCAGCCGCTACGCCTGCGCCGGTCCAGAGTGCCATTACTCCCAGCGGCTGGTTGTTGATCACTTTTTTTGAACGGCGGTAATAGAGGAGAGAGAATAAGAAATTAATCAGTGCTATAAAGACAGCCGTGTCGGTGACCGGCATCATGAACTGCAGTAGGGGCACGGCAACCATGGCAAGGCCGAAGCCGGTGAATCCCCTGACAACAGATGCCGTGAAGATAATCAGAGAGAGAAGTATGATATTGCCAACCGTTATCATACTACTCTTCGTACAGGGCCATCTGGCTGAATTCGGCTGTAAAACTCCCTATGGACTCATCCCATCGTGCGATCTCATCCTGCAGGGAGAGGCCCTTTTCGAGCACCTCACGCATGCGGCTGTCACCTGACAGAATGTCGAACGGCATAAGCCGGTATTCATACTCATATGGCGGATCCTTGAATTTCAGTGATCCCGGTGCGGATGTCTTTATTAAAGCATCAAAGAGGTGCAGGGCTGTGGCCACGGGCCTGAATGATGAGGCGTCGGTCACGTGTATCTGTATGCCTCTGCAGTATTCGCCTGCATATTTGTGAAAGGTGGGTATGAAGTCATGCATCCGGAAGCTGCATCCCGGCAGATGTCTGGTTCTCAGCTCTTCCAGTAGTTCCCGGCTGTTGACCCAGGGCGCACCGGTCAACTCAAAGGGTATCACCGTGCCGCGTCCTTCCGAGAGATTCAGTGCCTCGGCGAGTACTGTGCCCGGATAGACCGTCGCAGTCTCCTGTGAAGGCATATTGGGTGAAGGGAGTACCCATGGAAGGCCTGTCTCTCTGAACAGTGAGTCTCTTTTCCAACCCTCCATCCTGATGACATGCAGCGCGCATCCGGGCAGATGCTTCTCCCTGATCCACATGGCCATCTCGCCCATTGTCATCCGGTGACAGAGAGGTATGGAGGCACCTCCCACGAAGGTGAAGTACTCCTCCAGCAGCACCGGTCCGTCAGCCTGCACCCTGCCAATAGGGTTAGGCCTGTCGAGGATATAAACAGGTATGCCTGCCTCCGCGCATGCCTCCATGCAGAGCTTGACAGTCCAGATATATGTGTAGAGCCTGGCCCCGACATCCTGCAGGTCAACAACAAGCGCCTCAAGTCCCTCCAGCATCCGGGATGTCGGCTTGCGATGTTCACCGTAGAGACTCCGGACAGGAATGCCCAGAACGGGATCAGTGGTGCTTTCCCACTCGATCATGTTATCCTGTGTCTGCCCTGAGATGCCGTGCTGAGGACCGAAGAGTGCGGCAAGGGTGCAGCCGCTGCCACTGTGGAAGACTTCAGTGATAAACCTGAAATCGGAGGTGATGCTGGACGAATGGCACAGTATGCCGATTCGCCTGCCGCGCAGCCCTGACGGCATGCGCCGTGAAACGACGTCGAGTCCGGATAGTACTTTCATAACTGTGTAAAAATAATTAAAAGCGACATGGCTGCAATGACCTCATCGTCGCCTCATTTAAATAATTCAATATCTTTGCAACCATCCAATGCAGATAATTGTTTTTCAATCAAAAAATCATCATGAGATACTTTCTGCTTCTGATTTTATTGCTTTTTCTGTCTGTCGGCAATGTGACGCCACAGGAGAGAGTCTCAAGGTACAGGCCCACTTCTGACCCTGATAGAATCATATTGAATATCAGCGGAGAAGCATCTACCTCAATGGCTGTTACCTGGAGAACAGATACCACTGTCAGTGAGTCTGTTGCACAGATAGCTCCGAATCTGCCCACTGTGCGTCTCGCAGACACGGCAGTGACAGTTACCGGCACCTACACAGATGTTCCCGGAAGCGGTATTGTGTCGAGATACCACTCGGTCACTTTCACCGGTCTCACCCCGGACAAGAATTATGCCTACAGGGTAGGGTCTGGTGCCAATGCAAGCGAGTGGTTTACATTTGAAACTGCATCGGCCACACCGGAGCGGCTGACATTTCTATATTTCGGTGATTCACAGGGTAGCAGCTCCCTGTATGCCAGGGTGGTACGACAGGCATACCGGTCAGCGCCAGAAGCTTCGCTCATGATATTTTCCGGCGATCTTGTCGACGGAGGTTCCGGCGGCATACCACAAGATGAGGAGTGGGGTATCTGGCACGAAGCCGGCGGTTTCATTCATGCCGGGGTGCCTGTACTGCCGACACCCGGCAATCATGAGCATTATGATCCTGCAGTGAGAGGCAAACGTGACCTCAACAGGTACTGGAGGCCGGGCTTTACTCTTCCGGAGAACGGACCGGCAGGACTTGAGGAGACAGCTTACTATGTTGACTACCAGGGAGTGAGATTTGTTTTTCTTAACTCCGATGAGATGATGAGAAACGAATCGTATGCTGATAGCCAGACCCTCTGGCTGGAGGAGGTGCTGAAAGAGAATCCCTGCAGATGGACTGTGATGACTTTTCACCATCCGCTTTACTCCACCTCGGCCAAAAGAGACAACAAAGCTGTCCGAGAACGCCTGAAGCCGCTCATCGACAGATATAATGTTGACCTGGTGCTGACGGGCCATGATCACACCTATGCCCGCGGGCAGGTGATGCCTGACGGGATGGAAAAAAGGGGAAGAAGAGCCGGAACGGTATATGTTGTCTCTGTAAGCGGTCCAAAGCAATATCAGCAGGATGCAACTCCGTGGTGGGACAGGGGCATCACCTTTACACAGACCTGGCAGGAGATCACTGTTGACGGCAATGTGCTGTCATACAATGCGTATGACGCCTCAGGCTCCCTGGTTGATCATTTTATCCTGAAGAAGAAAAGGGATGACAGAAATCTCATCAAAAGCAAAACCGGGGCTGAAATCCTTTAACACTCAATAAATCATGAAACATACATCATATATTTTTGTCCTGCTTCTTGCAGTCCTGATGGCAGTTTCATGTCAGCATCAACCCGATAAGATTGAGATCTATGCAACGACAGACCTCCACGGAATGCTGTTGCCGTTTGACAATACAGAAGGTAAGTCGACAGGGCGTTCCCTGGCCAACGTTGCATCGGTTGTAAAGAGTAGGGAAAGCACAAAGATTGTTCTTCTTGACAACGGAGATATTCTGCAGGGTGACCCGCTTGCCTACTATTACAACTTCATCGACACCACCCGTGAGCATGTTGTTGCTGACATACTGAACCACCTGGGCTATGATGCGGCTACCGTCGGGAACCATGATATTGAAGCCGGACATGCAGTTTATGACCGGGTCAGGATGCAGTACAACTTCCCGCTTCTTGCTGCCAATGCCGTTCATGCTGAAACCGGGGAACCTTATTTTGAGCCTTACACAATCATCATGAAGGGGGGATTGAAGATCGCGGTATTCGGCCTGATAACACCCTCCGTGCCGCGATGGCTGCCTGAATCGCTCTATGAAGGCATTAGGTTTGAAAATATGGTTGAAACCGCAGCCAGGTGGATGCCTGTCATCAGGAGTGAGAATCCTGATATCGTAGTGGGGCTCTTTCATTCAGGCATGGGTGATGAGGACGATACCGGTGAGGATGAGAACAGCACCCTCGCGGTAGCTGTCAATGTTCCGGGTTTTGACGTTATTTTCTGCGGTCATGATCACAGGCAGGATGTCATGGAGGTGACAGCCGTGAACGGGGACCGGGTACTTATTCTGGACGGTGGCAGCAAGGCAGAGGCACTTATGAATGCAACCGTATCATTCAGCAGAAATTCCGATGGCACCGTTGAAAAGAAGATCTCTGGTAAGGTAATACCTATGGAAGATCTGCCTGAATCGCTGGATTTCATCAAGAGATACAGGAAGGTGTCCGACAGTCTCAAGGCTTATACCTCGGAGGTGATTGGAAAGTCCACTGCATCGTTCGGTACCCGTGACGCCTTTTTCGGACCCTCGGCCTTCGTTGACCTGATACACCGCATGCAGCTTGACATCAGCGGTGCTGATATATCATTTGCAGCACCTCTCTCATTTGACCAGGGAATCAGTGAGGGAGAGCTCAGGATACGGGACATGTACCGTCTCTACCGGTTTGAAAATTTTCTTTACACCGTCAACATGACGGGGGGTGAGATAGACAGACATCTCGAGCATGCAGCCGGACTCTGGTTTGACACCATGGACGGCATTGATGACTATATGCTCAGTTACCGTTACGACGACAGCGGTAAACCGGTAATGATAAACGGAACCGCACGGTTGAGAAGCCCATCCTACAACTTCGATTCGGCGATGGGTATCAGCTATACCATCGACGTCAGCAAGCCGCAGGGCGTCAGGGTCAATATCACTTCACTGGATGACGGAACACCCTTCAGCCACAGTTCGACATATACCGTTGCGGTGAACTCATACAGGGCCAACGGAGGGGGAGGCCATTTCCCCGCAGCCGGAATAACCAGTCTCGAACTTGAGAGACGAATCGTCACTGCCACTGAAAGGGATCTGAGGCACTACATGACTGAATGGATAAGAGAAAAGGGTACCATCAGCCCGGAGCCCCTGTCCGACTGGAAGATAATCCCTGAAGAGTGGGCTTCTGCAGCTGCTGAGAGAGAGAGGGAGCTTCTTTTTGTAAACAATTGAAATCAGACATAATAGATGAAATTTCTTATGAGAGAAGTGTTTCTGTCTTTGATTGCGATAATGCCTGCCCCGGCAGGTGGCGGAAGACCTAGCCACCGCAACCTTAATATCTTCAGAGGTAGCGGCATGGGCAGCACCGGCGGTGATATATCACGGCGGGAGGTCTCCGCTGCATTTAATATCAAGGGACATTCAGGAGTTACGGTGCCTGTATTTGCCTATGGGCCCGGAGCCATGGCCTTTAGCGGAGTGCAGGACAATACAGGGTTGTTCCATGATTTCTTCAGGCTTCTCTTCCCGGGCAAAAAACAGAGATGAGGGAACAGACAAAAGAGAGTGACGGCCTCAGCCTCCCGGTGGTGGAGGAGTTCTACTCTGTACAGGGAGAAGGGTGGAATACCGGCAGGGCTGCATACTTCATCAGGATAGGCGGGTGTGACCTCTGCTGCAGCTGGTGTGATACAAAATATGCCTGGGATGCGGAGCTGCACCCCCTGGCAGCTATCGGCGAGATTGCAGACCGGATCATGGAATCAGGTGCAGACTCCGTTGTTGTAACCGGCGGCGAACCCCTGATGTGGAACCTTGATCCTCTCTGTGAACTCCTCAGAAATAATGGCACAAAAACCTATCTTGAAACATCAGGGGCTCATCCCCTGACAGGCATATGGGATTGGATAACCCTCTCACCCAAGAGAGAGTCGCCACCGCTGCAGGAGATATGGCATCTGGCCGACGAGCTTAAGGTTGTTATCACCGATGGCACTGATTTTGAGAGAGCAGAGCAGTACAGCACCAGGGTAAGCCCTCAGTGCAAGCTTATGCTGCAGCCGGAATGGAGCCGCTACAATGAAATGACAGCTGCCATAACCGGTTATGTGAAGAGAAACAGCAGATGGATGGTTTCAATACAGGCACATAAATTCATGCATATTCCCTGAATGAGTACAAGAGCCTTCATACTGACGCTGCTTATGGTTTTTCTCAGCCAATGCAGTGTTATCGGCCAGGGTTTCCACACACGGTCAAACAGGGCCCTGCGCCTGTATGACACCGGCAAGAGAGACTATGACCTGCTCTACTATGACCGTGCAGAGCATAACCTCAGGCTGGCAGCTGAGGAGGATGACGGCTTCTATGAGGCGCACCTGCTCCTGGGACAGCTCTACAGCGACACCGGCCAGTGGGAGAAGTCGGTGAAGCACTATCGCAGGGCCATTGAGCTTGACTCCCTCTATTTTCCTCCTGTTCTCTACAGCCTGGGAAGGGCAGAGATGCGCATCGGGCAGTACAGGGAGGCAAAGAGACACCTGGAGGCATACCTCAGTCAGCCGAAGACTACTTCAAAGTTGCGGATCGATGCCGAAAAGCTGGTTGCCGACTGTCTCTTCGCACTCTCGTTTCCGGGATCGCTCTTTAAGGTAGAGCCTGTAAGCGTAGGGGATTCGGTGAACACTGCGCTTGATGAGTACTGGCCCAGCCTGACAGGCGACGGACAGGAACTGATATTCACAAGGGAGGTGAGACGGGCATCAGGTTACGGCAGGGACAGACAGGAGGATTTTTATATCAGCAGGTGGAACAACAGTGGGCACTGGGGCGTGGCGCGCAATGCCGGCGCCCCTCTCAATACGGCCGGAAATGAAGGCGCCCAATCCATCTCCGCCGACGGAAGATCAATGTATTTTACGGCCTGTGACCGTAAAGACGGCTACGGCCGGTGTGACATTTACCATTCGGTGTATGACGGCAACAGATGGTCACCGGGGGTGAACCTGGGAACCCCGGTCAATACAACATACTGGGAGTCGCAACCATCCATCAGCGCCAACGGCCGCATGCTCTTCTTCGTCAGCAACAGACCCGGGGGAATGGGAGGGATGGATATCTGGTATTCACTCCGCAGCAGCGACGGAACATGGCAAAAACCGGTTAACCCCGGCAAAGTCATCAATACCGCCGGTGATGAATTCTCGCCCTTTATATACTTCAACGGCAGGACACTCTACTTCTCATCCAATGGAAGAGAATCCTTCGGAGGACACGATATTTATACTACCGCACTGAACCCGGACTCAACCTGGACAGAACCTGTCAACCTGGGGCCGGCGGTAAACTCACCTGCCGATGAGACAGGACTTGTGATAGAGTCATCAGGCAAACGCGCATTCTTCTCGTCTGTGCGCGACCCGAAAATGGGTAAGGATATCTTCTACATAGATTTGCCTGAGATGATTCAACCTGAACCGGTATCCTATTTCAGGGGAACAGTCATAGACAAGGAAAACGGGCGTCCGATCACTGCAAGGTATGAACTTACAGACCTCACCGGAGGAATAGGAGTGATATCTTCAGTGACCGACAACAATGGAGGATTCCTTGTATGCCTGCCCGGAGGTTCGAGTTACGGTCTGAACGTAACGGCTGACGGATATATGATATTCTCAGAGAACTTTGATTTTGAAGAGGGATATTCTTCCGCTGAACCATACCGTAAGACCATAAGACTCAATAAAGTGCGTGAAGGAGAGCTGATGAGGATGTTCAATGTCTTTTACGACACGGATTCGTGGGAACTGCTTGAAGCATCCATGCCGGAGCTGGAGATGCTCCTCAGGTTTCTGACCGTCAACAATACGGTGGTTGTAGAGATCGGCGGACACACTGATTCCGACGGTACCGAAGAACATAACCAGCTTCTCTCGGAGAGGCGCGCAGAGTCGGTAAGAGAGTTCCTGGTAAAAAGAGGCATTGCCGCTGAAAGGATTTTCTGGCACGGCTACGGAGAAACCTCCCCGATAGCTGACAATATCACTTCCTCGGGCAAGAGACAGAACAGGCGGACGGAGATAAAGATCCTTTCAGAAGGTACCATCAAATAAGGAGGGCGACATTGCAAGTCACCCTCCTTCCTTCCTTCCTCTAGCAGACAGTCTTAGTGCTTCAGAAATTCAGATTGCAATCTTCTTTTCTGAAGAAGTACCGGTTATCATTTGTATTCCGGAACACTCCCTGACAGGCAGAGAGACAAATACCGAGGTGCCTCCGGCATCATTGTTCTCAACCCTGATTTTGCCCCCCAGCGTTAAAATAAGATTTCTGGCCAGGATTAAATTCATAGCGGAATAGGTATCCTGACATTCGGAATATTGGATTTCAGGATTGTCGGAAAGCAGTATTTGACTGCTGATGGGGAAACCCTGGCCAGAATCTTTGACATAGAAGGTGATTATCTCGTCAGAATATGTGCAGCCGATTTTAATGAACCCTGAAGAGGTGTTTTCCAGCGCATTTCTGAAGAGATTATTCATAATTCGGATGGTCCGTGAGGTATCCATCCTGATCATTAGCTTGTCGGGGAGGTTATCCTCCTGAATGAGCACGATGTGGTCCTTCTCTCTCTTTCTCATGAAAATCCTGAAATCAGAGGCGAGAGATTCAAACAGTCGCACGGCATAGGTCTCCCTGATATCCTCCTTTGCAGAGCCTGACTCAAGTACGGCAGTGTCAAAGAAGTTTTCAAAAAGTCCGATCAACTGTTCACATGACGTAATTATCTGTTGGGAAAACTCGCGTTTTTCTTCTTCGGTAAAATTGGAATTGTTCAGCAGATAGGAGAATGCTACTATAGAGTTCATCTGTGTTCTCACTTCATGTGAGACACCGGCAAGCAGTTGTGGCTTATATAGCATTTGCTTCATCTTTTCCTCCTCTTTCGTCCCGGTCACCACTCTGTTACTGTAAACACTATTGCGAAGCAATTCAAACATAATCGTATAAATGAAGTTAATGTATCCTTATCTGATTCTTTTTGCAAGCCTGGCTGCCTGTCGGCTGTATCTGCTTCTGGAGTCAGCAATCGCATTCAACTGGCTCAAAGCCTTCTCTTTGTTTCCGGTCATCATGTAGCATAGGCTGAGATACCATGCGGCATCTTCAAGGTAGAGGTTGTCATTGTGCTCGATGACTTTGGTAAAAGATCCGCTGGCGACCGGATAGTTGCTAACCTCCATGTTGGCCATGCCGTGCATGAAGACAGACTCCATGTTACCATTTTCGCTTGCAATGATCTGCTCAAGATACCCGATAGCCTTATCATACTCTTTGGCAGAATATGATGCAATAGCATTTTCCATCAGAAGGTTACCTGCGGTGGCGGCAGACCTTGACGCACCCGGAGATTCATACCTTTCATAGTATGAGGTGTACAGTTTTTCGGGTGACGGCTCAGGTCGCATGATAAAGTAAACTGCTGAAGTAATTGCGGCAGCCACCAGGATTGCAGCAGCGTACCTGGAAGTTCTCGCCGCAGCTTTGCGAAAGCCGCCTGCAGAACGCTTCTTCATCTCTACGGCATTGAGTTTTGCCCTCAGATCGAGGATCTCCCTGTCAGCCAGTATTTCATCGGTCCTGCGCCTGAGTGTAACCTCCCTTGCCAGGTCCGGGTCCTTCTTCATCTCCCTGTTGAGCCATCTCTTCTCGGCATTGCATGCATTGCCGCTCAGAAAGTTTTCAATCGTGTTGTTGACATTGATTGTCTTCATCTCTTCATATTATTATTTCCCACTTATAAAAAACTACTGTTCAGATAGTCATTTACAACATGCCTCGACTTCCCCTTCCGGGCATTACCGGCAACATACACAGATGTTGTCCCAGCGCACCAGACACCCTGCCAGAGGCAGGAACGCCTGACAATATGTTATTATTATGGCCGCACCTGTCGGCCCTATTATGCAATATCAGATCTCAATGATGATGGGAGGTCTGGTGGGATTGCCTTCAGCAATGCCCTGACGTCCGTTTCCTCCGCGAACATTAATCATTTCTTCATTTGAAAGAACAAAATCGGCCAGGTTTTCAATCTTCAGGGTTTTCATTTTGATGTAGTTTTAGTATTGTTTGTATTGTTTAATGGTTTCGTTATACTGTACATGTCAGAAGAGGGCTATTTGTGACACAAAAAATTCAACTTTTTTTCAAAAAAAATACAATAAATTGATTGTCAGGGCGATATACAAAGAGGATGTCGTGGCTCACGATATTACTATGTTTTATACTTTTACCCCGGGAAGAAAGAAGAACCGCCACAATGAGTCTGAGACCACACATGCTCACGCTGTTATTACTGATATTTGCCTTTTTTGCTGAGTTCCCGGCATCAGGTATTGTTGCCGGAGAATGGAAGGCTGGAGGGGAGCCGGCACGCCGTGACTCTGTTACGTTGAGGCTGGCACGGTTGAATGATGAGCTTGGCGCGTTGCTTTCAGAAGATCCGGAGACGGAGAGGAGGTCTGTTGTTGCCGCTGGAATTGAAGAGATTATTGCTACATATGATGTCGCCGATTCTCTGCTGCTCTCTGACGCATATTATTTTCTGGGTCATCATTATCTTCTGAATAACAGTTACAGCAGATCGAGGGAATTTTTTGCCAGATCAGTAGATTACAGGGAGTCTGCCGGCGTTTATGACCGCAGGCATGCCCTGGGCATCAGCAATATGGCCAGCGCGCTTTTCAGGTCCGGCGACTTCAGCCGTGCCTACAGTGAGGGTATCAAGGGTCTTCAGGCTCGCAGAGCCCTGCCGGAAAGTGACTCCTCGGCACTGGCAGGAAACTATCTCAACCTGTCAAGTATCTGTCTCGAGATGAATGATCCGGGCAAAGCCATTGAACTGGCTAATGCTGGCCTAAGGCTTGCAGCTTTATACCCTGGCAGGGTGTCGGCAGCACTTACCGCTGACCTTTACCAGGTTATCGGGCTTAGTCTTTACCGGACCTCGGAATATACCAAGTCGCTTGTCTACTGCCGTGAAGCTCTCAGACTTTATAATAAGGCCGGAACCGGCAAAGTCGCATCGCGGTTACTGATTCTTAATACTATAGCACAACTGCACAGGAGGCTGAATCAGCTGCCGGAGGCTGAGGAGCATTTCAGAAAGGGCCTTGCAATTGATGAAGGGAACAATATACAGGACAAAGCCCTTCTCTATATCAATTATGCAGATCTCCTGGCTGAGACAGGGAGACATGAGGAGGGGGAGAGGGTGCTGGCCGACGGACTGGCTGATGTGGAGAGAGAGTTCGGTCCGGACAGCCGCGAATATTGCATGATGCTTGTGTACTGGGCTGACTTCCTTAGTAAAACGAGGGGGAATGTCCGGAAGGCAATTGATATCTATGATGACTGCTTTGAATATGCCGACAGGCATCCGTGGGACTATTCGCTGAAGAAGCTTATAACTCTGAATTATGCCGGCACCCTGTATGGTGCCGGTGAATATGAAAGGGTTCTGGAGGTAAGCAACGAAACCAGGCTGTCTGTGGCGGAACTACAGGATGAGGGTCTTTCGCCGCTCTTATCCTATTCTGAAGATGAGATGGGAGTACTCATGATCAGGTACCGTGCTCTCAATGCTCTTGCTGAGGCTACGAGTGACAGTAATTATCTCAGGGAGGCTGTCAGGACAGGCAGGTTGATAGTCTCGCTTTATGACCGCCTGAGGCTTGAGATGAGCGAGGATGAGAGCCGTACCAGACTCAGCGCCTTCTCGCGCGAGGTTTACACAGGGATAATTGAAAACTATTTTCAGCTCTACGAGCGGGACAGGGATGCCACCTCCCTGGAAGGAATCTTTGAGTTTTCAGAGAGAAGCAAGGTGGCGGGCTTCCTTGCCTCGATAAGAGAGCTTAATGCCGCAAAATTCTCCCTCCCGCCGGAGCTTGTTGACCTGGACAACGGCATCAGGCAAAAGATGGGCCTCTACAGAGAATTGATAGCTTCAGAACAGCATAAGGCAGTACCTGATACCCAGCGTATCAAAACATGGGAGAGTGTCACCTTTTCTCTCCTGAGATCGCGTGACTCCCTGGAAAGGATTTTTCAGGAGAGATATCCCTCTTACTACAACCTTAAATTTCAGGGTGAGGTAGCTTCGCTGAAAGCTGTTCCCGATGTGGTAGGCAGGGGAAGCAATCTCATCAGCTATGTCCTTACCGATGAGAGACTCTATATAATTGTTTCGAACAGTCGCCATACTGAGGTTATCAGGCGCGACGCCGACTCAACCCTGATCTCATCCCTTGTCCGTTTCCGGGATATGCTCTCGACTGTTCCGGCTACCAGCGGCTCACGTCAGCCGTTCAATGAGTACATGGATCTTGCCTATGAACTTTACAGGGAGCTTCTCGAACCAGCCGTATCCTATCTTAAAGGTGACAAGATTGTCATTTCGCCTGACAACATCCTCTCATATATTCCCTTTGAGACACTGGTAACCGAAGCATTCCGAAGTCCTGAGCTGTTGTACCGTGAGGTTCCCTTTGCCCTTAAGAGATACCGTTTCTCATACATCTACAGCGTCACTTTTACCTCAGAGACCATGGGCCGAAGCCGGAACCTTTCGAATAACCTGGCAGCATTTGCTCCTGACTATGACGGAATGGAGCTGGATGACAGTCTTCTGACTGCTTACCCAAACCTTCGGGGAGAGATCCGCAATCTGCCATATGCCCTGCTTGAGGCTGAAGATGCAGTGGAACAGTGCGGGGGCAGGGCCTTCCTGGGAGCGGAGGCCACGGAGGAGGCCTATAAGAGTGAGGCAGGCAGATATGATATTGTACACCTTGCCATGCATACCCTGGTTGATGATCAGCACCCGCTCTTCTCAAAAATGATATTCTCCTCATCGCCCGGGAACGCTGAAGACGGCATGCTGAACACCTACGAAGTGTACAGTGTCACTCTGAACGCGATGATGGTTGTGCTCAGTTCGTGCAATACAGGTAACGGGATGCTGGCCACCGGCGAGGGTATCCTCAGTCTGGCAAGGGGGTTTCTCTATGCCGGAAGCCGTTCGGTTGTAATGTCAATGTGGACCGTAGATGACAACTCGGCCTCAGAGGTCATGCGTTCATTCTACAGGAACATGCGAAGCGGGCAGGCAAAGAGCACTGCCTTGCGGACTGCCCGGCTGAAGTTTCTCCGTTCTGCTGATCAGACCCGCTCACATCCCTACTTCTGGTCTGCGCTCGTGATTTACGGTGATGATACCCCGTTGTGGTATGACAGTATCAGGCTCTATGCAGCCCTGCTCTTCTTCCTGATAGCAGCGGCAGTACTTCTTGCCATCATCTACAGGGTGCCCAGATCCTGATACTCGGGGTCGGTTTTGATTATCTCCATCAGTGCCTCCTTGCAGAGATATTTCTTTCGCCGCGCATAGGCTTCGGATTTCATTCCCATCTTACGGGCAATTTCCTCATAACTGTGCCCGTCACTGTAGAGGTTGAGCACCATCTGGCAATCCTCCTTCAGAAGGGCAAACGATCTTGTGACAATCCGCTCGAGGGTACGCGCATTTACCTCTTCGGATTCTGAAGTGTCAGCCATGTCGGTCTCCAGGGCAGAGAGGCGTGAAATGTACCTTAACTGACTGTTCCATACGTTCCTGGCGATGCCGAAAAAATAGCCCTTAAGGTCTGAAGTGAGGGCAAAATTATCACCTGTGACCTGTTTGTAGAGTATCACCACACTCTCCTGAAGCACATCATAAGCATCATCTTCGGAACCGCTGTTCAGTTTCAGGTGATCCCTGATCACCGGATAGTACGCATCATAGAGGTAGACAAGAATCTTGCTGTCCTGCCTCCTGATCCCATCAATGATGTCACTGTCCGAATACTTCCTGAATAATCCCAATAAAGAGGTATAATTGGCAAATATAGTATTTCTGGGGCCTAATTAAGAATAATGGCTGTGCAGCACATTTGTGGCGCCCTGCACCTTGGGAGTGACAATTATGAATATATTTACACCTTCTTAAAACCTTTCACCATCCGTTAATGTATCCATTTGTCAGACAGCATGATGCGATGGACTGCGGTCCTGCCTGCATTGGCATGATTGCCAGGTGGCACGGTAAGCGCATCTCACTGGAGTCGATACGCAAACGCGCATGGATAACGCGTGAAGGCGTATCATTGCTTGGGCTCAGATCGGCAGCCGTCAGCCTGGGCTTCAGGGCTGAAGGGGTGAAGATTCCCTTTTCAGTGCTCGCCGGCAAGATCCCCCTGCCTTGCATAGTGCACTGGCAACAGAACCATTTTATTGTTGTCAACAGGATCTCCGGGAAAAGGGTATGGGTAAGTGATCCTGCAGTCGGCAGGATGAGTATGAGCAGGGAGGAGTTTCTGAGGGGATGGTCAGTGTCAGATGATGCAGGAGAGCCGACGGGAACCGCGCTTCTGCTTGAACCGGGACCGGAATTTCAGGCTCTCAGGGAAGACCTGCCGCCAAAAGGCGGCTTTGCCTTCCTGCTGCCATACCTGAAACCATACCGCCGGCAGATAGCACTGCTTCTTGCCGGACTGGTGGCAGGCAGCGCCATACAGCTCGTCTTTCCCTTTCTTACGCAGGCAATAATTGACAGGGGTATTGCCGGCAGGGATATCAGACTTATCTACCTTATACTTGCCGGCCAGCTGGCCCTGACAGCCGGACGCCTGGCTGTGGAGTTTACCAGAGGGTGGATATTACTCCACCTGGGGACAAAACTTAATATCAGGATTGTGTCTGACTTTCTTGCCAGGCTGATGGACCTTCCCATCGCTTACTTCGACACCAAAATGAACGGAGACATACTGCAGAGGATAGATGACAACAGCCGCATCGAAAGCTATCTAACCTCCTCAAGCCTTGCAATACTCTTCTCCTTCTTCAATTTTGCGGTTTTCGGCATCGTGCTGGGCATATACAGCCTTCCGGTTCTGCTGGTCTTCCTGGCAGGAACGGGAATGTACATCACCTATGTTTCCCTCTTCATGCCTGCACGTGAACGTCTTGACAACATCAGGTTCAGGCAGATGGCCGATGCCGGCAACACAATGATAAACATCGTCAACGGTATGCAGGAGATCAAGCTGGCAGGTAATGAGGCTTCAAACAGGCGTAACTGGGAAGAACAGCAGCAGAAGATACACCGTACACGCATCAGGGGCCTCAGGCTGATGCAGTTTCAGGCTGCCGGCGGGACTTTGATTCATGAGACGGCAAACATCATAATAACCATTATCTCGGCAACACTTGTCATCAACGGCAGTATGACCCTGGGCATGATGCTGGCCGTGCAGTTCATCACAGGTGAGCTGAACGGCCCGGTGTCGCAGATCATCGATTTTCTGAAATCCACGCAGGATGCAAGAATAAGCCTTGAGCGGCTGTCAGAGGTCCATGCCATGGAGCCTGAGGATAAACAGGGAGAAGGAGAACGCCTTCCTGTTCCGGACGCGGTGGAGATCAACATCGAAAACCTCTCATTCAGGTATGAAGGTCCCGGCTCACCCTGGGTTCTGAAAAACCTGTCGATGGTGATACCTCCCGGAAAGATAACTGCGGTTGTGGGCGAGAGCGGATCGGGCAAGACAACACTCCTGAAACTCCTGATGGGTTTCTACCAGCCTGCCGAAGGCACTATCAGACTTAACGGGAATCCCCTTGAGGATTACAGTATAGCCTCGTTGCGAAGATCAACCGGTGTGGTAATGCAGGATGGCTACATCTTCCCTGACACAATACTTGGAAACATTGCTCCCGGTGATGATAAGCCCGATATGCATAAGGTTTACCGGGCCATTGAGGCAGCAAACCTCATATCTCTGACAAATACCCTGCCTGCCGGCGTAATGACCAGGATAGGGCCTGGAGGTCACGGACTCAGCCAGGGTCAGAAGCAACGGATACTTATTGCCAGGGTCATATACCTGGAACCCTCCCTGCTGCTCCTCGACGAGGCCACCAGTGCCCTCGATGCTTCAAACGAAAGGATGATAGTGGAGAATCTGGCCGGTTTCTACCGGGGCAGAACGGTGGTTATCGTGGCCCACAGGCTAAGCACGGTGCGTCATGCCGATATGATAGCAGTGCTTGAGAAAGGAGAGCTTTCCGAATATGGAACACATGATGAGCTCATTCGCATGAAAGGCACTTATCACAGGCTTATAAGAGACCAGCTTGAACTGGGAAGATAAATTGTATAGCTATTTTTTTTCTGAATAGGGTTCGTAATCGTCAGGCTGGCCCGAGAGACTGTCATCCTTCTTCGGCACTCCTCCCGGCATTCCGCCATCATTCTTCTTTTTGGCAGCGTAGCGCCGGTAGAGGCTCAGCACAGTGAGAAACAGTATTGCCGTGAAAATAATTATCTCTTTCTTGTCCATGGTTATTATTACTGAAACAGAACCCTCAAAGTTAGGGATTTTGGTTTTCGTTTTTGAGGTAATGCCGTATAAATAGCCCTGAGGTTTGAGTTTTACCAATTAATCCATTATTTTCGTGGTTTGAAAAAAACGGGGGATGCCGTACTATTTGTGCCGGCACGACGCACTGAAGAAAAAGGATTGCTGATGACAACTGAAGATCCGAAAAACTCTGTTCATGATGAACAATTCGAAGCTGATGCAAAAGAGCTCGAATCTGCGGGTAAGGAGAATGACAAAAAGGGTGATAAGGCCATCCCGGATGAGGATGCCGGAGTGAAGCCTGACGAGGCTGCAGAAGTTGCTGACGAAGGGACTGTGGAGGAGGAGGCCCCGGCTGAGAAGGTAGCTGAAGAAACGGCACCGGAGGAGGAAGTTGCAGCAGTTGAACAGGAGGTTGAGGAACAGAGGCAACCGGAGGAGAAAGCCACCGCCGCGGACAAGGATAAGGAAGAAGTGACAATACCGGAGGAGGAAGTTGCAGCAGTTGAACAGGAGGTTGAGGAACAGAGGCAACCGGAGGAGAAAGCCACCGCCGCGGACAAGGATAAGGAAGAAGTGACAATACCGGAGGAGGCGGCAGAACTGCCACCGGTAGATTACAGCGGTTTTTCAAGAAAGGAGCTGGTGGAAACCCTCGCGCTCATTGTCGAGAACAGGCCTCCTTCCGAGATCAGTGACGACGTTTCCAGAATCAGGGAGTTCTTTTACAAAAAGACAAAGGCCGAATTCAACGAGGCCAGGCTGAATTATGCCAGGGAGGGCGGCAACATTGATGATTTCAGACCTGAACCCGACGAGCTGGAGGTCAGAATCAAATCGATACTCGAGGTATACCGTAACAGGAAAAGTGATTTCAACAGGGTACAGGAGAGTGAGAAGCAGGACAATCTCCGCAAGAAGCTTGAGATAATTGAACAGATAAAGGAGCTGGTCAACCGTGAGGAGGCGATAAACAAGACCTTCCAGGAATTTCGCAATCTTCAGAACGAGTGGCATTCCACCGGGATCGTGCCGCAGTCTGCACTGAAAGACCTGTGGGAGAGCTATCACCACAGCGTGGAGATATTCTATGATTACATCAAGATCAACCGTGAACTCAGGGATCTTGATCTCAAGAAGAACCTGGAGGCAAAGATCATCCTGTGCGAGAAGGCAGAGGAGCTGCTGACCGAGCCCAATGCCGTCACGGCATTTAAGCTTCTTCAGGAGTATCACGATCAGTGGCGTGAGATAGGCCCGGTGCCACATGAGAATAAGAACGAAGTCTGGGAGAGGTTCCGCGAGGCAACCTCCCAGATCAACAAGCGGCATCATGAGTACTTTGAGTCGCAGAAAGACGAACAGAGAAAGAATCTCGAAGCAAAGACAGCCCTCTGTGAAAAGGTTGAGGAGATTGCCGGGAGTGAGATCCTGACTTTTGCTGATTTCAGGGAGAAGTCGGATGCAATTATTGAATACCAGAAACAGTGGCGTGCACTGGGATTCGCTCCGAAAAAGCACAACAACAAGATTTATCAGCGGTTCAGGACCGCCTGTGACAGTTTCTTCGAGAAGAAGCGTGCCTTCTTTGCCCAGAGCAAGGAGACACAGATGAATAACCTGCAGCTTAAGACGGAGCTCTGCCTGAAGGCTGAGGCCCTGCAGGATAGCACGGACTGGAAAGAGACATCCGATATGCTCATCAGGCTTCAGAAAGAGTGGAAGGAGATTGGCCCCGTACCCAGAAAATATTCCGAAAAAATCTGGAAACGATTCCGCAAGGCATGCGATACCTTCTTTACCCGCAAGTCGGAGTTTCTTGCCGGCAGGGAGACCTCCTATGAAGAAAACCTGCAGGCCAAGCTTGCGCTCCTTGAGGAGTTGGAGGCGTTTGATCCAGGTGATGACAGCAAAGCCGCCTTTGAGAAGCTGAAGGAGATTCAGAAAAGCTGGATGGAGATAGGGTATGTTCCGATCGACAAGAAAGATGAGATCGCACACAGGTACAAGGATGCCCTCAACAAGCAGTTTGACAAGCTTAAGCTTGAGGACGGGGATAAGAATATTCTGAGATACCGCAGCAAGGTAGACAGTGCCAGGTCAAACCCCAGGGCAGCAAGAAAAGTGCGCGCAGAGCGCGAGAAGTTCTACAGCAAGATCAAGCAGCTTGAGAGTGACATAGTTCTGTGGGAAAACAATATCGGCTTCTTCGCCAAGTCAGCGAACGCTGACACCATGATCAAAGAGGTGGAGGAGAAGATTGCTGAGGCTAAGAAGAACATAAAGATACTCGAAGAGAAGATGAAGCTCATTGACAGCTCGATTGATGAGTAAGCCTCCTGTCTCCCGAAACATGATATACAGAAGAAGTGACTGAAGTAAAGTATATTTTTGTGACCGGCGGCGTCACGTCGTCACTGGGCAAAGGCATTATCTCCTCCTCTCTTGCCAAGCTGCTTCAGGCACGCGGTTACAGTGTTACCATCCAGAAGCTTGATCCCTACATCAATGTAGACCCGGGAACCCTCAATCCCTATGAACACGGTGAGTGTTTCGTGACAGTCGACGGAGCGGAGACAGACCTCGATCTCGGGCATTATGAGCGTTTTCTTGATGTTCCCACATCTCAGGCCAACAATGTGACCACTGGCAGAATTTACCAGTCAGTGATAAACAAGGAGCGCAAGGGTGACTACCTCGGCAAGACCGTACAGGTTATACCTCACATCACTGATGAGATAAAGCGCCGCATCAAAATGGTAGGATCCGGGGGCAAATACGATATTGTCATCACCGAGATTGGAGGGACGGTAGGCGACATTGAGTCGCTTCCCTATATCGAAGCTGTGAGGCAGCTGAGATGGGAACAGGGACAGCACAACTGCATAGTGATACATCTTACGCTTGTGCCTTTTCTCCATGCTTCCGGCGAGCTGAAGACAAAGCCGACACAGCACTCTGTAAAGATGCTACTTGAAGAGGGTATCCAGCCCGACGTGCTTGTGCTCAGGACGGAGCACAGTCTCACGGAAGATTTAAGGAAGAAGGTGGCGCTTTTCTGCAATATGGAGCCCGGTGCCGTGGTGGAATCGATAGATGTATCGACTATCTACGAGGTGCCCATCAGAATGCAGGAGGAGATGCTTGACCTGACAGTGCTTCGCAAGCTGGGCATGCCTCCGGGAAATGAGCCGGCACTTGATGAGTGGAAGGAGTTTCTTTACAAGCTGAAGAACCCTGCATACAGTGTGAAGATAGCCCTGGTTGGGAAATATGTTGAACTGCCTGATGCCTATAAATCGATCTCTGAATCGTTCGTCCATGCCGGGGCTGCAAACAATGCCTCTGTGGATCTGACATTCATTCACTCAGAGGAGATTGAAGAGGGAAATTTTACCGAGAAGCTGTCCGGATATGACGGTATAGTTGTGGCTCCGGGCTTCGGGTCAAGAGGCATCGAAGGTAAGATATTAACTGCAAAATATGCCCGCACGAATGATATTCCGTTCCTTGGCATATGCCTCGGGATGCAGTGTGCGGTAATTGAATTCGCCCGCAATGTCCTGGGGCTTGAGGGTGCCCATTCCACGGAGATAAATCCGAAGGCAAGGCATCCGGTCATTGACCTGATGGAGGAGCAAAAGAGTGTGACCGAAAAGGGAGGCACCATGAGGCTTGGCAGCTATAAGTGCGAGATATTGCATGGTTCTGAGGCATGGAAATGCTACAGGAAGAAAGAGATTACGGAACGTCACCGGCACAGGTATGAATTCAACAGTAAATACCTTACCGAATTCAAAAATGCCGGAATGATTCCGAGCGGAACAAATCCGGAGTCAGGACTCGTGGAGATAATGGAGATCCCGTCGAACAGGTGGTTTGTGGGTGTTCAGTTCCATCCGGAATACAGCAGCACGGTACTAAGACCGCATCCTCTCTTCACCGGATTCGTGAAGGCATGCATCAATACTGATAATAAATTATAAACTGGGGACGAATCAATAATGGACAAGAATACAGTAACCGGCATCATTCTCATCTTTGTTATCTTTCTCGGATTCAGCCTGTACAACAATCACAGGACTGGCAAGTTCTTCGAGGCAGAGACTGAATATGCCGACTCTCTATATAATGCCGGCAATTATGATGAGGCCAGGGAGGCATATATCAGAGCCCTGGGCTACAGGCCTAAGGATGAGGCGACAAAAGGGAAGGTGATTGAGCTCAACAGCATGCTGGGGCTCAGTAAAGCAGCCCGGGAAAGTGCTGATGTCACTGCGCCTCCTGACAGTTCATCACTGAAGGCAGCGGGCAGAGAACAGGCAGAGGCTGTTACTGCTGCTGCCGGTGCATTTGCCCCGGCTGTTGCCGAAGAGAATGAGTTTTATATCATCGAAAATAATGTGATGGTCATGACCCTCTCCTCCAGGGGAGGGAAAGTCTATTCCGTTATGCTTAAGGACTATCAGAGGTATGACTCTCTGCCTGTTGTGCTGTTCAGCGGCGACTCCACAGTCTTTGGATATAAATTCTTTACCCTCGACAATAAGCTTGTCATCACGGATGCACTGACGTTCACGCCACTGGAGTATGACGGGCCGCTCATTGCCGAAGAGGAACCGGTAAGCATGACAATGAGACTTGATGCCGGCAACGGAGCCTATATAGATTATATATATACGGTAAAGCCCGATGATTACATGATCGGGTTTGAAACGAGATTCAATGCCATGGGGTCAGTCATTCCGGCCAATACCACCTCACTGGCACTCGACTGGAAGATGTACCTGCCCCAGCAGGAGAAGGGCAGACAGAACGAGGATATGTACACCGGCTTGAAATACAAGGTCTACCAGGAGGGTGTGGTGAATGTAGGAGGAGCAAGGCAGAGGCAGAAAAAGGATGTGGTGACTGAAAATCTGATGAGGACCGACTGGATAGCCTACAAGGATCAGTTCTTCTCCTCGGTGATCATCGCCGACGGATTTTTCCTCAATGCATCGGTTTCATCAACAAATGCCGATCCCACCTCCAGATATCTAAGGTTCTTTGAGTCGGAGATAGGGGTTCCCTATACCCATGGTGACACAACTTCGGTTAAGATGAGGATGTACTTCGGGCCCAACAGCTTCAACCTGCTGAAGGAATATGATATTCAGCTTGAGGAACTGGTGTTCCTTGGCAGAAACATCATCAGGTGGATCAACCAGTTTATCATCATTCCCATATTTAACCTGCTGGACAATTTTATTGTCAACTACGGTCTCATTATTCTCATTCTGACGCTGCTGATCAAGATCGCACTCTTCCCCCTGACCCACAGGTCATTCACCTCACAGGCCAAGATGCGTGCACTGAAGCCTATGATTGACGAGATAGGGAAGAAGTATCCCAAACAGGAGGATGCCATGAAAAAGCAGCAGGCGACGATGGAATTCTACAAGAAGGCCGGAGTCAGTCCCATGGGAGGCTGCCTCCCGATGCTGCTTCAGATGCCCATCCTGTTCGCCATGTTCCGCTTTTTCCCAACATCTATCGAGCTGCGGCAGCAGTCGTTTCTATGGGCAAAGGACCTCTCCACCTATGACAGTATCCTTGACCTGCCGTTTACCATTCCTATGTATGGCGACCATGTGAGTCTCTTCACCATTCTGATGACCGTCTCCACAATCATCTCAACGAAGTTCACCAATCCTTCCAGCGGCCAGGAACAGATGCCGGGGATGAAGACCATGATGTACATGATGCCTGTCATGTTCATGCTTATCCTCAATAACTTTTCTGCAGGGCTTACCTACTACTATTTCCTTGCCAACGTGATAACCATTATTCAGACGCAGGTTTCGGGCAGGTTTGTAAATGAGGCCGAAATCCTGAAAAAGATAGAGGAAAACAAGAAGAAACCGGTAAAAAAATCGAAGTGGCAGCAACGGCTTGAGGAAGCACAGAAACAGAGCGGCTACAGGGTCCCTAAAAAAAGGTAGTGCAAAAAAGTGCTATTCAGCATTTTTTTAAATAATTTGGTTTCTAAAACAATTTTTTGAGCTAATTTAGTCCTGAATTAGTTCTTTAAATATTTTTTAAAATGGGGAAGAAGGTAAAAAACAAAGACATTGCCGCAAGACTAGGTCTTTCGGGCACGTTGGTATCATTGGTGCTGAATAATAAGGCCGATCAGCACGGAATCAAGAAAGAGACACAGGAGCGGGTTCTTGCAGTTGCAAGGCAGATGGGCTATTTCAGCGCAGCAGCCGAGAAGGGTGAGACAGTCCCGGCGGAGGAAAAGCCGGGGATCATCGGGATGATTGTTCCCTCAATGAATGATCCTTTCATTTATGAGATCACTCCGTATCTTCAGAAGGCATTTTCAAGCATAGGCCTCGGGTTCTCGGTCTTCACCAGGGATCCTGACGACATGCGTTTCAACAGACTTATAACCTCACTGAAGAAGTTCTTCAGCGGGATGATTCTTGTAGGCAGTGCTGCGGATGATAGTGTGGTGAGGGCTCTGAACAGGGATTCATACCCGATGGTTCTTCTTGAAAAGCGGATGAAAAGAATGAGGGTAAACACCGTATGCACGGACAGGATAGCCGGTGCTGCTCTTATGACGCAGCATCTCACCTCTCTCGGACTTAAGAACCTGCTGATCGTTTCAGGTGAAGATACTGCATCATACGACAAGGAGATGCTTGATGAGCTTAAGGCAGCCACCAAGAAATCGAAGAATTATGATTCGGTACATTTTACGGTTGCCCGGTTGCCAAAGGCGGGAGAGAAGTTTGATTTCGCCTCCATAGAGAATTTTTTAAGGCCGCCGCACCGCAGCGATGCGATCATGGTGATCAACTCGCCACTGGTCTTTCCGCTTTACCAGGCACTGCAGGAAAAGAACATCCGCATACCTCAGGATGTTGCACTGGTATCGATGGAAGACGGCATTGGGTTTGACCTTATCGGCACACCGGTGACAAGGCTGCGCAGGCCTCTCTCTGCAATGTCTCTGAAGGCTGCCAATATCATCTGGTCAGAAGTGAAAAACCAGGGCAGGAGCAAATACAAGCGCCAGGTGAACATGTCTCCGGAACTTGTCATCAGAAGCAGCTGCGGCTCCTACGCAAAATAGATTTCAATGAGACGGATCTTCAGGCTGCAGGCTCTGATCGCCATGGCAGTGTTGCTCTCTTGCAGCAACAGCAACCTTATTGTCGATAAGTCAGTAATGGATGAGCTCGCCTATGATTACGGCTCCCGCTCTGAAGCATATTCCTCAGTGCGCGGCGATCTCTTTGCCATGGCAGACACCCTCGGTAATGATGCCCTTAAGGATGCCGTTCGTTTCCTTCTGGCATACATGCCTCTGAGTGACCTCTCCGTCGTTGGACCCGAATATGTGGCGGATCATGCCGCCGCCGCCCTTCGCACCAGGGAGGAGATGCCCTGGGGGCCGGAGATTCCGGCTGATGTTTTCCTTCATTTTGTCTTGCCACCAAGGGTCAATAATGAAAACCCTGACAACTTCAGGCTGGTCTGTTATGACGAGCTGAAAGAGCGGGTTGAAGGCCTGGAAATGATTGAGGCAGCTCTGGAGATAAACCGGTGGTGCCAGGAGAAGGTGTCATACCAGGCTGCCGACTCACGTACTTCAGCTCCTCTGGCAACGATGCTCTCCGCCCGCGGACGCTGCGGCGAGGAGTCGACTTTCACGGTCTCGGCCCTGCGCACGGTGGGCATACCGGCACGGCAGGTATATACTCCGCGGTGGGCCCATACTGATGACAACCACGCCTGGGTGGAGTTCATGGCTGCAGGAGAATGGCACTATCTGGGGGCCTGCGAACCTGAACCGGTGCCTGATAGAGGCTGGTTCACCGAGCCGGCAAGAAGAGCCATGCTGGTCCATACCAAGGCCTTTGGCAGATACAGAGGCCCTGAGAAGGTGATAAGGGAAGAGCCTCTCTTTGCAGAGATCAATACGCTTGACAGATATGCTGTGACAAGAGAATTGAGGGTAAGGGTTACTGACAGTGCCGGAATGCCGGTACCGGAGGCTGAGGCAGGGTACATGATTTACAACTATGCTGAGTTTTACCCGCTGGCCAGGCTGAAGTGCAACAACTCGGGAGAATGCTCACTGACAACGGGAATGGGGTCACTGCTCATCTGGGCCGGTGACGGATACCGATACGGGTTCACTCTTGCCTCCCCGGCAGATACACTGGCAGTAGTCTCCATATCATCAAAACAGAGGGAAGAAACGGTCAGCCTCGACATCTCGGTGCCGCCAGCCCTGACTCCTCTGCCTGGCATTGACGGGGAACTGGTGCGGCAGAACAATATTGCCGTCAGAAGGGGAGACAGCATACGAAACGCTTATGTCAGCTCATGGATGAAGGATGTGTCAGTGGAAGAGCTGGCTGCCGGAGCCGGGGTTGCTCCCGAAAGGGTGAGGGAGATACTCAATGCATCAATGGGTAATTACAGGTCTATCGCTTACTTCCTCTCTTCATCTGAAGGCAGGGGAGAGCTGGCAATGAGACTGCTTGAGAATATCTCTTCCAAGGACCTCCGCGACACGCCGGCAGAGGTGCTCTCAGATCATCTTGTGAATGCACCGGAACAGTATCCGGATATTGACACAGGCATATATTACAGGTATCTGCTTTCTCCCCGTATCTCCACGGAGATTCTATCTCCCTTCAGGAGCGCCCTCAGGGATATTCCCTCCGGAATGAGGGAAAAATTCATGTCTGATCCTTCGTGCATCACCGGATGGATTGATACTGCCATCACAATCACCGAAAGTGAAAACCATTACGGTACTCCTCTTACACCCGGCGGAGTGCTGAGAATGCGACGTGCTGACAGCCACTCCCGCAGCATCTTTGCGGTGGCCCTGTGCAGGAGCGTCGGAATCCCTGCCAGGCTGGAACCGGGAACAGGGAGGCCTCAATACCATGCTGACAGGGTGTGGCATGACATGTGGTTTGCTGATGAAATAAAACCATCAGGGTCTGTTGGTTACATCACCTTTAGTTCTGACCGGGATGACCCGGTGCCGGAATACCACGTTCATTTTTCCCTGGCAAGGATAGAAAATGGAAAGTACAACACCCTCAATTACGGGTACGGAACAAAGGTGAATGAGATATCAAAACTTATTCCCCTGGATCCCGGAATGTATATGCTTACTGCCGGCAACAGGGATGAGAACGGTAATGTGCTTGCGTCGGTGACCTTTTTTACCCTGGCCCCCGGTGAGGAAAAGACGGTGGCCGTCCGGCCCAGGCCACTGGAAGAGACATCTGCACCGTCGGGCACAGCGGATCTCACGGGTGAGCTGCGTCTCATCAGCGGAGAGATGATTACTCCTCTCTCCGTGGCTGATAAAGGCTTGGTGTTCATATGGATAGAGCCCGGCAGGGAGCCTACACGCCACATACTGAATGATATCCCGCGGATGAAGAGTGAGTTTGATGCCTGGGGCGGATACTTCATTTTTCTCACTGACCCGGAGCGTACACCGCCCGGATTCACGGCTGACCAGATCAGCGGCACACCGGAAAACACACTTTTCGCAGAAGACAGTGAGCTGGCATTCATGAGATCGGTGCTTGGTGCTGGTAGTGTCGGGATGCCCATGCCAGTGGTTATCTGCTGCAACAGCGAGGGGAATATCCTCTTCTCGTCGGAGGGCTACCGAATAGGTACCGGAGAACAGATACTGAAAAAAATAAGATAGGCTGTAATGTTAAGAAAAACCTTCCTGGTTGCGGCGCTGCCGGTTCTGATTGCCGTCGGATGCAGCTCACCTTCACTTGATGATGTTACCGTATGGGTCGATCCTTTTATCGGCACCAAAGCACATGGGCACACCTTCCCGGGTGCCACCACGCCCTTCGGCATGGTGCAGCTCAGTCCTGACAACGGCACCTCCGGCTGGGACTGGTGTTCAGGATATCACTGGTCTGACTCGGTGATAGCCGGCTTCAGCCACACGCATCTGAGCGGCACCGGCATCGGGGATATGTGTGACATACTGTTCCTCCCCTCGATGCATGAATTCACCCTGGAACTGCCTGACAGCACCGCATCACTGGCAAAGATCAACAGGAGCCTCTTCTCTCACGAAGCAGAACAGGCCAGACCGGGATACTATGCGGTGGCTCTGGCCAACGGTGTCAATGCAGAGCTTACAGTAACGCCTCGGACCGGTATACAACGATATACAGCCGTCGATAGCGGAACAATGTATGTTCTTGTGGACCTGGGGTTTGCCATCAACTGGGACCGACCTGCCGCATGCAGCCTGCGATGGGACGGCTCCGCCCTGTCAGGCATGCGCGTCTCTCAGGGGTGGGCTGAGAGGCAGTACCAGTACTTCTGGTCTCTCTTCTCACGGAAACCGGTTTCCGTCATGATGCTTAACGCAGGTACCCTGGCAGGTGACATGGCTGTTAGCGGAAAAAACATTGCAGCTATTCTTGCTTTTGACATGCAGCAGGAAGATGAGCTGCTGATCAGGACAGGCATCTCGGCCGTCGATGAGGCCGGGGCAGCCGGAAACCTCGAAGCTGAAACAGAAGGGTGGGATTTCAACGATGCTGCCGCTGCCGCCGGACAGGCATGGCAGAAGAGACTGAATGTCATAAGGGCAGAGTCGTCAGACAGCTCCGTGATGAAGGTATTCTACACCGCTCTCTATCATTCAATGATCGCACCCTCACTCTATTGCGACAATGACGGCAGGTACAGGGGCACTGACGGAGAGGTGCACAGGACGGAAGGGTTCACCAACTATAGCGTCTTTTCACTGTGGGATACATACCGGGCTGCCCATCCGCTCTTTACCATCACGGCACCCGGACTGGTGCCTGACTTTATCAATACCATGCTCACGATCAGGGATCAGCAGGGTAAACTGCCCGTATGGTCGCTGGTTGGCAATGAGACGAACTGCATGATTGGCTACCATGCCGTGCCTGTGCTGGCCGATGCAGTACATAAAAGAATATCGGGATTTGATTACGGGAGAGCCCTGGATGCTGCCATACACTCTGCCTCACTTGATTTCCGGGGCATTGATCATTACAGAAGCTACGGCTATATACCCTCGGAGCTTGAGAATGAATCGGTGTCCAAAACCATGGAGTATGCCATTGACGACTGGTGCATCTCGCAGATGGCTGGTGACCTTGGACATGCTGATGTTGCCGGGGAGTTTCTCCTGCGGTCACAAAACTACCGCAACCTGTTTGACACAACCATTCTGTTTGTGCGCGGACGGATGAGCGACGGCAGCTGGCGTCCCGGGTACGATCCGCTTTATTCCCACCATACACGGTCGGACTTCACCGAGGGCAACGGCTGGCAGTATACCTGGCTTGTGCCTCATGATGTGGAAGGCCTGATATCTCTCTTCGGCAGCAGGAAGTTGTTCCTTGAGCGCCTCGACAGCCTTTTCAATGTGAACGAGGAGGTCAGGGACGAGAATGCCTCACCTGACATCAGCGGCCTGATAGGCCAGTATGCACACGGTAATGAGCCATCTCACCATATAGCTTACCTCTTCTCTATGGCCGGTGAACCGGAGAAGACTGAAACAACGGTTCGCAGGATTATGGAGGAGATGTACACCGATGGGAGAGACGGGCTCTGCGGTAACGAGGACTGCGGACAGATGTCTGCATGGTATCTCTTTTCTGCAATGGGTTTCTACCCCGTCAACCCCGCTGACGGAAGATTTATCCTCGGCAGTCCCGCGCTGGAACGGGCGCAAATCTCACTGCCCGAAGGAAAAATATTTACAGTCGTCGCTGAGAACAATTCAGCAACAAGAAGAAATGTCAGTGACGTTTTCCTGAACGGAAGAAAACTTGACCGTAACTATATCACCTATGAGGAGATAATGTCGGGAGGAGAGCTGAGGTTTCTTATGAAATGAACAGCCCCGACATGTTTGTTGATAATTATCATCTGTCACTGATGATGTAATTCATTACCTTTGTTTCATTCTGGTGCTGCCGGTTTTTTCCGGCAGTGAAAAGGGAACCCTGTTTGAATCAGGGACAGTACCCGCTGCTGTGAAGCCTGTTCCGCCGTTTGCGGATCATTACAGCCGGAATTCCCGCCACTGTCTGCCAGCTGGCGGACGGGAAGGCCCGGTGAGTAGGGATAAGTCAGAAGACCTGCCAGAATGTGTCCTGTAACAGGGAGCTTTCGGGAATAAAAGTTATGTTCAAAAGGTCATCTGCCTATATTATCCCATTTAAGGTGAGCCGCAATGCTCTGCATGCTGCACTGCTGTCACTGTTAATTTTCGTGTCACCGCAGACCGGAGCGCAGGATATGTTCAACGAAGATACCGTTACCATCACTGCTGTAACTGTGACTGCCACTGCCTCGGAAAGGCAGACACCCTACACCGTTTTTGTGATTGATTCTGCCATTATGGCCGGCCATATGGAAAGTGATCTTGCATCACTGCTGATGTATGCCACTCCCCTGGCAGTAAAGCGTTACGGAAATCATGGTCTTGCTTCAGTATCGGTAAGAGGATTGCCCGGCAGTCATACAACGGTGAAATGGCATGGACTGACAGTCAATGCTGCAGGCAACGGATACACTGACTTTGCTCTCATCCCGCTACATGCAGCTTCATCGGTGAAGATCACCCAGGGTGGCTATGACCTGAGCGATATCTCGGGATCCATCGGAGGTAAGGTGGAACTCTCCTCAGAGCCTCTCTTTCAGACAGGGCAATATGGCTCAGTTGCGGCAGGTACAGGCAGCTACAGTGACTACACTGCTTCGGCAGTCACAGGCTCAGGCAGTGAGTCCGTCTCTGCAAGGATGAGCCTGTGGGGCGAAAAGGCGAGGAATGATTTTCTCTTTATAAACGGTAATGCCCCGGAAGGCGCAACGGAGGAGAGAAGGGTCAACTCATCTTGTGTCTCGGGAGGCGCAGCAACAGACCTGGCATACAGATCCGGCAGCTCCACCGTCGCTGCACACCTCTGGTACAGCAACTCGGAGCGTGAACTTCCGGGCCCGGTGACCACGGTTCAGCAGAATTTTGGCGAGCGGCAAAGTGACAGGTCACTGCGCAGTGTGATCAGCTACTCCCTGGAGAAGGAAAAGATCACGGCGAGGGTAACTGCCGGAGGAACCTCTGATGTAAATCTCTATTATCATGAGAATCCGGAATACAACGGCGACAACAGGTCGTCACTCCTCATGCTCAGGGCCGGTATTGCATATCGCCTGAACGGAAAAGCCGAATTCGGAATCAATGCCGGAAATGAGTACCAGAGTGCACGGTCACTTAGCTACTCAGACACCGAACGAAGGAATGTATTTTCAACTTCTCTCTCCGCCAGGTTCAATCCGGGTACAAGAGTTAGACTGCTGCTCCAGGCACGGCAGATGATAGTCACAGGCATGGTCATAAAGCCCGAGTTTACGGCCGGAGCTGCAGTGACGCTCTCACCGGACGGCGCCCACCTGCTGAAAGCCAGCATAAGCCGCACGGCCAGGCTGCCATGCCTCAACGACCTCTATTGGGTGCCCGGCGGCAACAGCAGCCTGAGACATGAAAATGCTACAGGAGGTGAGGCATCATACTCTTATGTAAGTGTGACTTCGTCAGGATTGAAGAACAGTATTGATCTTGCACTCCACGCCAAACGGGTAAATGATATGATACAATGGATCCCGGGAGTGACCGGAATATGGAGCGCCGAAAACGTTCGCAGTGTAAATGTGTACGGACTGGAGGGAAGACTGGGCTCTGAAATGCCTTTTAATGAGCTGGTAATATCTTCTTATCTGAACTATGGCTTCACCCGCAGTGTGATCGCCGCCTCTGAGATACCCAATGACAGGGCTGTGGGAAGCCAGCTGATATATGTGCCCGGTAATCTGCTTAACCTGAATCTCGGCCTGCGCTGGAAGATGATGAGGGCAGGAGTGACAGCACTGTATCAGGACAGGAGGTATACCACATCGGACAACAGTGAATGGCTTCCCCCGTCATTTATTGCTGATGCAAAGGTGGGAGCAGTGCTGCCCGCCGGAAAGACAAAAATCGGAATAGAGCTTGATACAAAAAATATCTTCAACAGCTCTGCGGAAAGCGTTCGCAATTACCCGATGCCGCTCCGTACCTTCAACCTCAGACTAACCATAAATTTTACCAGTAAAAACAAGAAAAATGAAGAACAAGATTAAGTTACTGGCCTTCCTGGTGCCGATAATGTTCATCTCCTGTGAGAGAAACAATGCTGAGCCAGATCTCTTCCCGCAGGGAGAAGGAATGTTTATTCTTAATGAGGGCAATTTCATGGCCGGTAACGGAACGGTCTCCTTTTACAGCCTGGAGACGGGAGAGATATACAACGAGCTCTTCAAAACAAGGAACAGCAGGCCCCTGGGTGATGTTCCCACCTTCATTGCAACAGACGGCACCATAGGATACATCATCGTTAATTATTCAGGTACACTGGAGGCGGTTGACATGCTTACCATGGAGAGTCTCGGGACGGTTACCGGGCTCAGCTCTCCCCGGCAGATGGCAATCAGCGGGCGCAGAGCCTATGTCACCTCCATTGCCTCCGAAGAGCTGACCGTCATTGATCTTGATCTTCTTGAGGTGACTGGTTATATTGATATCGGCTGCACCAGCGAGGCAATAGTTATCTCTGACGGAGTACTTTTCGTGTCAAACTGGGTTGCCGGTGACCGGATTGTGGTTGTCGATCTCGAAACCGAAGATATCATTGGCTCCGTAACGGCAGGAACCGAGCCGGAGAGCATGGTGCTGGACAAAAACGGCAAGCTCTGGGTACTCTGCACCGGCGGATATATGCAGGATCTTCCAAAATTAGTGAGGATAAACAGCGTTACCTATGAGAAGGAGAGTGAAATGATCTTTGGTTCCGTGTCCGATTATCCTGCGTCGCTGACCATAAACAGTACCGGTGATACCCTCTACTGGCTCCATGAAGGCATCAGGAGGATGCCGGTCAGCGCGGTCTCACTGCCCGGTGAAGCTTTCATAGAGCCGGGGGAGAGGCTGTTCTATGATCTTGGGACTGGACCCGGAGGGCGGGTTTTTGTCACAGATGCTATTGATTACCAGCAGAAGGGCGACCTGCTGATTTACAACAGACGAGGGGAACTTGAAGATATTGAAAGGGCCGGAATCATTCCCGGTTTCATGCTCTTCATGACGGAGTGGTAAGTTTTTGACTATTTTTGGTGGCACAATAGAACAGATTGAAGGAAAGAGTATTCATAGCAGCGTTGTTACTATTCTCCTCTTTTGCGCTGAAGGGTCAGATGGAATTCCCTGTTGGCAGTGCACTCTTTCCCGACATACCTGACTGGCATGAAATATCTGTTGATCCCCTGGAGGTGGAGATATTGCGGTCACTTGACCAGCCAAAGGACCAGCCCTACAGGTTTGCCATTCCGGTACCTGTGGAGTTGACTCCGGAGAATGCGGGTTTTATTGTTCATAGGGGCAACGAGACTGTCTGGGTTATGCCTCTCTCATCAAAGGGAGCCCTGTCGCTCAATCTTATCCTGTCACCTTATAGACTTCCCGGGGGATCATATATCTATATTTATGACCGTGAACGGCGGGTGGTCAGGGGGGCATTTACGGCAGAGAGTGGTGCGGGCAGGCTTAGTATGCCGGTGATGCCTCTTCCGGGTGACAGCATGGTTATGGAGTGTCATTTCCCCGGCAGGTCAATTCCTGCCGGTGCCATAGGAATTAAGCAGGTGGCGCATGACTTTGCGGGCTTCTTTGAGCTGGATGATGCCAAGGATGTCTATTTCGGTCGGTCAGGAAGCTGCGAGACGGATCTCAACTGTTCCACGAATACCACATACCTGACCGCCTCACGGTCGGTAGTGCGCCTCCTGGTAGGTGGTGCGGAGCTCTGTACGGGTGTGATGGTCAACAACACGGGAAGTGAGTACAAAGCCTATGTGCTCACCGCCAACCACTGTATAGACACCCCCACCCTGGCAGATGAAACGGTATTCGTTTTCAACTATATCAGCCCCTGGTGTGACGGTCCTGACGTGACAGGTGCACACTCCCTGACGGGTTCTATACTGCGTGCCACGAATCCTGATGTTGACTTCACCCTGGTGGAGCTGCTGCAGTTTCCTCCGCTGGTTTACAGGCCCTGGCTTGCCGGCTGGGACATAACCACCTCGGTCCCCTCAAGCACCTTTACCCTTCACCACCCTGAGGGTGATGTCATGAAGATTACCATTGATGACAACAGTCCGATAACTGACTCTTATCCTGCCCCAGGATATGCCATCAACAGTTTCTGGCGCATTCTCAGATGGGAGCTGGGAGCAACGGAGCCCGGCTCATCGGGCGGGCCCCTCTTTGACGAGAACGCCAGGGTGCGGGGGACTCTCACCGGCGGAAGTGCCACATGTGCAGAACCGACAAATGACTTTTATGTCAAGATCAGCCGCATGTTCAATATCACCACCATCACCTCCACCCATCTCAGGCCCTGGCTCGATCCCGTCTCATCAGGTGCCACCGTAGCCGGGGGACGCGATCCCTATGCCTACAACCTGTCTCTTGCTGACACGCTCACTAATATGCCTCTCTCTGACCCCGGAACTGCCGATGCATTTGTCTCACCCGGTTGGGGATACTCAACCGGCAACAACTCTGACGGCCTGAGGAGATATGCTGAATATTTCCCCTTTATCGGAACAGGTGAGATAGCATGGGTACAGATGAAGGTGGCTGCGGTTTCCTATCTGTCGTCCATTGACTCGCTACGTGTTTTTGTCTGGAACGGCGGTGTCATTCCCGGAGCACTTCTGGCCTCACGCATGATCCGCTTGAAAGAGGTGAAGGCCAATGCAGAGCTGCAGATCGATTTCGGGCGGACGGTAAAGGTCACCGGACCCTATTACATAGGTTATGAAGTATACTACAGGAGCAGCATGATGCTGCCGCAGCCTCAGTTCGCCGTGAAACATTCAGATCCGTGGCCTCTCGACTCAGGCAACACGGCGTGGTTCAACAACGGAACCTCCTGGCTGCCATTCACACAGCATCCCACATTCCCGAAGTCAGTATCACTGGGCATCAGGGTTGTAATGGTTGACAATACAATCCTTAACGATATTGGGAATCCCGAACAGGAGATATCCCCTCTGAAAGTCTTTCCAAACCCGTTCACCTCCGACATCTGTTTCGAGCTTGAGGGGAGAGGCGTGACTGAGACCTCGCTAAGCCTGTGGGACAACTCGGGGAGGGTTGTCTACGCCGGAGAATACCGTAATATCTTCCCGGGGCTCCTTCCCGTGGAGCTGCCCTGGCTCGCCGCCGGCATATATCACTATAGTCTCAGGAATGATACGGTTCTTCATACCGGCACACTGATAAAGGCCGATTCCAGGTAATGAAAGTTTTTTATTTCATCACAATATTGGCACTGATCCTCTGTTCATGCCGCAACGGCAGTGAAAACAGGGAAAAGCAGAACGTCGGTCTCACTCCTGCCTCTTCCAGGCTTATAATTGAAGAGAAGGATAATTATTACAGGGTGGTGATCAGGGATCCGTGGCAGAATACCCGGGGGACTGAGCTTGAATATTTTCTCCTGCCACGCGGAGAGACCAATCCCGGCACTCTTGATGAGAGCAGGGTGATTCATGTGCCAGTTGAGAGGATGATCTGCATGTCAACCACTCATGTTGCCATGCTCTCGGCGCTTGGTGCCACTGATCTGCTGGCAGGTGTTTCCGGTCCCAACCTGCTGTATGATACTCTGATCCGTAAAGCTGTCGCCAGCGGGTCAGTCCGTGATGTCGGATACGAGGGAAACCTCAACAATGAACTGATTGTTGCCCTTAAACCGGACCTGGTGATGGCCTATGGTGTTGCGGATCCCTCGTCGGGTCAGCTGGGCAAGCTCTCATCGCTTGGTATCAGGGTGATCTACAATGCAGATTACCTGGAGGAGCATCCGCTTTCACGTGCCGCCTGGATAAGGCTCTTTGGCTTGCTGACAGGCCGGAAGGAGAAGGCTGACAGTCTCTTTGCCGAAGTGTCGTTGCGATACAGCGATCTCGCAGCAAGGGTCAGGAAGAGTGCAGGTCAACGGCCTGCCGTGCTCCTGGGCGCACCGTGGGAAGATGTATGGTATGTGTCACCTGCCAACTCATACACCGGAAGGCTGATTGAAGATGCCGGAGGTGACTATCTCTTCTCTGACCTGACTGAAGCCAATTCGGTTCCCTTTTCAGTGGAAGCTGTGTTCAGGCGTGCCGCTGATGCTGATGTCTGGATAAATCCCGGTACCGCGGAGAGCCTTGAGGAGATCAGCGTTGCTGACCATCGTCTCAGCCGCCTGCCGGTATGCCGCGAAGGGGGGGTATGGAACAACAGGAAAAGGATAACACCTGCAGGAGGTAATGACTACTGGGAGACGGCCGTGGTGCGTCCTGATATCCTGCTAATGGATATGGTCGCTATCCTGCATCCTGAGATGCTTCCCGGCTACACGCACTATTTCTACAGGAGGCTGGAATGAGAGATCGGTTACCATCCCTGAAGCTTTCACTGACGATGACCGGGTTGTTGCTGGTCACCCTGCTGCTCTTCTGTGCCGATATTCTGTTTGGAGGAACACCAATTGAGGCTGCGGATGTTGTGAGGGCTCTTTTTGGAGCCGGGTCACCGGAGAGCGAGATAATAGTAATGGAGTTTCGCCTTCCCAGGGCCCTCACGGCAGTCATCGCCGGGGCAGCACTCTCTGTCAGCGGGCTGCTAATGCAGACTCTCTTCCGCAATCCTCTTGCCGGTCCCGATGTGCTGGGCATAAGCTCCGGCGCCGGCCTCGGCGTAGCACTCACAGTACTTACTCTCTCACCTCTGTTTGCCTTCTCTGCCGACAGCCCTCTGCAGGGATGGAGCATGATCCTTGCAGCCTGGGCCGGCGCCGGGATGGTGATGGTGATCATCATGGCGGTCTCTTCCCGCATGCGTGACATAATGACAGTGCTGATCGTTGGTCTGATGCTTGCCAGTGCCATCTCTGCCGTGGTGAGCCTGATGCAGTATTTCAGCAATGAGGCGATGCTAAGGACATACGTGATATGGACTATGGGCAACCTGGGCAATATTTCATGGCAGCAGCTCAGGGCCCTGACCATTGCTGCGCTGGCAGGCATGATGCTGGCCTTTGTGATGGTTAAGTCTCTGAATGCAATGCTGATGGGAGACACCTTCTCGCGCACCGTTGGCGTACCTATGCGAAGCACGAGGCTGATACTTCTTGCTGCAGCAAGCATTCTGGCCGGCAGCGTAACAGCATTCTGCGGTCCTCTGGCCTTTATAGGGGTAGCAGTGCCTCATGTGGCACGACTGTTTTTCAGAACCACCGATCACCGCACTCTCATGCCCGGTACGGCAATCTGCGGTGCTGCGATACTGCTGGCGAGCGACCTCATCTCCACGGTGCCAGGTGGCGGACACATCATTCCGGTAAACACTGTCACATCACTGATCGGGATACCTGTGGTGCTGTGGATAATACTCGGCAAAAACGCAATGGGAGGGAGGAGATGAGGGAAAAAGGCGCCGCGCTTGCAGAGACAGCAGATCTGACGATAGGCTACTCGTCGCGCCGCCGGTGCGTCAGGGTCATGGAGCATCTCTCCGTCAGTGCAGGGGCAGGAGAACTCGTGGCACTCATAGGCCGTAACGGTGCCGGCAAGAGCACACTTCTGAGGACCCTGGTATCACTCCAGCCTCCGATTGAGGGAACCATCCGGCTGAACGGAAGAGACCTGCAGACCATCGGCAGCACCCTACTGCCAAGGATAGTCAGCTTCACCTCCACGGAGCCGGTGGCTGAACGGAATATTACTGTACGCGAGGCTGTGTCACTGGGACGGTTCCCCTATACCAACTGGATAGGTACCATGACGGCCGCTGACAGAAGGGCGGTTGACCTTGCTCTTGAAGATACCGGCATGCTGGCGTTTGCCGGTCGCAGGCTCGACAGCATTTCCGACGGCGAGAGACAGAGAACACTCATAGCACGGTCGCTGGCACAGGATACAGATTTGCTGGTCATGGATGAGCCGACCGCATTTCTTGATCTGCCTTCGCGATATAGCATCGTAAGCCTGCTGAGAAAACTGACCAGGGAGAAGGGAAAATGCGTTGTCTATTCTACCCATGACCTCGATACAGCACTCAACGAGGCTGACAGGATATGGCTTATGCACGGTGACGGTATCACCGAAGGCGCCCCGGAGGACCTGATACTGTCGGGCACCATAGCTCATGCCTTTGAGAGCCCCCTGCTCTCCTTCAGCAGCAAGGAAGGCACCTTCAGCTTTGTAAGAGGAAAGAGGAGCGGCATAGCACTCGAGGGCGACCCTCCCGCCCTCAGCCTGACTGAAAAAGCTCTGGGCAGATGCGGATACACCGTCGATCAGAAGGCTTCTGTGAAGATTATGGTGAAGAGAGAGAAGGAAGGATGGCAATGGACACTTACAGAAGGCTCAGAAATAAGATGTTATTATACATTATATGATCTGATGGTTCACCTGTCTGAAGAGTGATGCACTTATCATTTCCGATGACTCACCTGCCTGAAAATCGGTCTTACTGACCGCTGTACTTTCTGTATGCCTCAATGAATGATGACACATCTTCGGCAGCCAGCCGTTTGGCTATGATCTTCTTCTCCCTGTCGAGAATATAGATGAGAGGAGTGGAATCGACATTGTAAAAATGGTCAAACCGGCTCATCCGTTCCGGATCCCAGCCGTTTATCCAGCTGAGCCCGTTGTCAACAATGTATTTCTCCCATTTTTCCCTGTCGTGATGGGTACATACGGCAAAGACCTCTATACCCTTGCTCCTGTTTGCCTTGTAATAATCGTGCAGCAGGGGTGTGGCAACCTTGCAGTGTCCGCAGTCCGGCTCCCAGAAATAGACTATTGTATAGTCAGCCTCAACGTCATAAAGAGAGACGTAGTGGCCGGCAAAGGAGTTCATAAGCAGTTCCGGCGCCTTTTGTCCTATCAGGTTGGACCTCAGCCTGCTGACTCTCTTTTCCAGTTCTGCCAGGTACTCTTTCGTTGCCCATGGGGCCTTTCCGGCCAGGTATACTTTATCTGCCAGATGCACAACAACAGCGTCATGACCCATGATCTCACTCGAAGCATACCTGTTCATGATCCAGACGGCCACGTACTGGAAGACATCGTCATTCACGGCGCTCTTCCCGAGGAGCCTGTCGGCCTCCCTGATGATGGAGTCGGGCATCTGGATGACTACCTGCCTGAAAAACTGTTCGAGCCTGCTGCCAAGTATCGGACTTCTTATAAGTCCGGGTTGAGAGAAGTCGACGTTATCAAAGAAATGATCCTTATAATGGATGTATGAAAGCAGCTTGCTTACCGAGTCGCGGTTGGAGGTGCCGGGGGGGAGTATCGGAACATAAGGCTCGGGAGGAATGATTGACCTGGCGATTGCACCGAGAAGGGTGCCCTTGTTGCTTTCCGCAGTCTGATGAAGATACTCTTTCATCCTCTTCTCCCGGGCGGCAAGTTTTTCCTTAAGGAGAGCAGCCTCCTTCCCGGTAAGGCTCGAATCCCTTAGTCCGGCTGAGAGATTCAATGCCTCTTCCTGAAGTACCTTCCAATTTTTCTGATATTCAAGGAACCTCTGGTTTTCTTCTGAGCCCCTGAAGGAGAGTGTCGCTCCCGGGTTTTTTATGTCACAGCTGATATCAAAATGCTGGTCATCTCCCACGAGGAATTCAAAGAAAGTGTTTCCCGGAAGGACGATCATATAGACGCCGGGAGGGAGCCGGTCAGCACCTTTGAAGCTGCATCGGCCCTCACTGTCGGCAACCAGGCTGTCTCTGACATACTGTTGGGCTCCGACATGATATGCCAGTCTGAGGGTGGACTGGGGAGCACCGTCGACCGTGACGCTGATTGAGTGGCCGGGCTGCCCGTTCAGGACTCCGGTAAAAGACATAAAAGCAATGACATAGGTTGCCGCAAGGTGTCTGACGTTCATTTGTTGAGTGGTTGATCCTTTTCAGTTGTACAATTTTCCTGCCATAACCGGCTGATGCAGATCAGTGGTTGATGTCCATACGTAATATCTCTGCCTGACCGGGGCTTGTCATTACAGCCCTGAGCACGAAGTTAAAACGGTTCAGGTCGGTACAGAGAAAGAAATCGGTTGGCGGACTGAAATTGATGTTGGCAGGGTCAAAGAACCTTCTTCCCGAATCCTTTCTTAGTGCCTCAATCTCTGGTGAGATATCTCTCTCGTGACCCATGAGCAGGTCTCTGATATAACTGGCGCATAACAGGTCTTCTGCCGCTGACTCAACTGCCCTGTAACCCATGGCCACCAGGGTCACTTTTTCAGGATTCAGCATTGAGATGTATGACGCCACAGCCCCTGCATTGACAAGTCCTGCAGCAAATACCAGGGTGGCTCCGGATGCATGGACAATGCCATTTGTGCCGGCGGTGGTGCAGTGTATTATAGTTTTTCCCTCCAGCCGGCCGGTGAGCATCTCTGTAGGACTGTTGCCGAGGTCAAATCCCTCAGGCTTCATTTCATTCTGTTCTCCTGCAATAATTGTGTCCGCCCCAAGTTTATCCTTTAGGGCAAAGGCTTCATCAGGTGTTGCTACGTCAATCAGTCGTTTAATTCCGCTGTCAAAAGCATAGCATGCCGTGCTGAATGCGCGGAAGACATCGATGATAACTGTCACACCCTGAGCCTCCTGAGCCCCTCTGACGAACTCTTTTATGATGATTTCCATCTATAAAGTTCAAAGTGTGAAGATAACAATACTGTTTGAAGATGATTTCTTAAATTTGCCTTCCGTCAGTTACGGTTCAAAAACCGATGAGATCGCTCGATAAAATAAGCCAGGCAATCCGGCAGAGATCCCGCCAGGGTTGGAATATCCTTGCAAACAGCGTCAGTAGTTCGAAGCCTTACTGGGTGAGGCAGAGAAGGATCATCTATCTTCTTTACAAGGGCATAAAGAGAGACAACATTTACATAAAGGCTTCCGCGCTCACTTTTTTTTCCATCCTCTCTGTCATACCCCTTATCGCCCTTGCCTTCGGCATTGCCAAGGGTTTCGGACTTCAGGATGAGATGAGAGCTCAGATCATCATGCAGTTCCATAACCAGGAGCAGGTGATGAACTGGATACTTGATTTTGCAAACAACACCCTCGAGCAGACCAGTGGCGGATGGCTCGCCGGCATCGGGGTAGCCGTTCTCTTTTATACTGTAGGCCAACTTCTGAGATACGTTGAGAGCACCTTCAACTCCATCTGGAAGTTAGAAGAGACGAGGGTATGGTACCGTCAGCTGACAGATTATCTTGCCATCATCTTCCTGGTGCCCGTGATCTTCATTGCCTCCAGCACTGTGACGGTGCTTGCAACCACCAGGCTTAACGAACTGCTGAGCAAGTCTGACATGCTTGAGGGACTGAAGCCGGTGGTCTCATTCCTGGTTAAGCTCCTTCCTTTTATACTGCTCTGTCTGGTATCGACAGCAGCGTTTCTTGTAATGCCCAACACCAGGGTCAAGGTCAGGTCGGCCATCTTTTCAGGCATAGTTGCGGGCATAGCACTGCAGATCATACAGATACTCTATGTTGAATCACAGGTTGGTCTTACAAAGCTCGGCACCCTCTATGGAAGCTTTGCGGCCATTCCGCTGCTGCTGATTTGGATACAGATGAGCTGGGTTGTGCTCCTGATGGGTGCTCAGCTTTCATACTACATGCAGAACATTACCCGCTACGAATTTGAATTTGACGTTCAAAAGGTCTCTCCAAGGCAGAAGAAGAGGCTTACGCTTCTGGTGATGCATACGCTTGTCGCCGACTTCATCAGCGGAGACAGGCCGAAGGCACCGGAAGAGATCTCGGAACAGCTGAGCCTTCCGGCACGTACAGTACATGAATGTCTTGATCTGTTGAGGGATTCGGGATTGGTGACCGAGGTTTGGGATGACAGTGAGGAGAGATATATCTATCAGCCCGGGACCGACATCAACAAGATGACACTCTCATTTATTCTGGAGAAGCTCGAGACATCAGGCTCCATGCACAAGATTGTCATCAACAATTCCGACTACAGGAAGATAGATGCTGCCCTGACCAGGTTCGAGACACTGATTGCATCATCCGATGGCAATGTTCTGTTGCGAGACCTGTAGCCGGTTATCTGATTGAAAAAAGCATAGTCGCTTCCCCTGTCTGTGATCCGTGGTCAGAAAAACACGGTCGCTGTTTCTGCCTGTGAAGCCGGAAAAAAACTGAGGGCAGGGCACTCCGCCGGTTACTTGTTGCGGAAGGGAGAGAGGCGGAACCGCCTGACAAACCTTATCAGCTCCTCCAGTGAATTCCAGTTGTCAAAGAGATAATGAGGCGCATCAACTATTATCTGCCTGGTCTCGGGGTGCATTGACCAATAGCTGATAAGGTTTGACGCTCTGAAGACCCGGTCTTCAGAGCCTATCAGCGAATAGTCCCATACAAATCCAGTCTCCACCGGTTCCATCATCCTGTTGTAGAGCCATCTGAGCTCATCATGGAGCGACTTTTCCGAGCGTGACGGAATATTCTGCCTGTTCATCTCGAACCGGCTTCTTGTGCCAAAAAGCCTCAGATAGAACTTGCCCATGCTGTAATTCGATATGTTCTCGAGCATTGCTTCAAATATCCGGAGAGGTATGCCGTATTTGTCATCGGCGGCCACAGGAGTGCCGTTGATGGCAATTGTAAGGTCAGGCCTGATGCCCATCTTACGACTGTAATACTCAGCTGCCCAGACTCCCAGTGACCATCCAATGACGGTCACCCTGCGGTAGGTTTTCATCTCCGGAAGAATAAGCGGCTCGTCGGCGGAATAGTTATAAAACAAGATGAAATCAAACCTGTCTCTACAAAGATTTGAAAAAGCTTTTTCATCTATACCCCACGTCCCGAACAGAATAACCAGGTCCCTGTTATTCTCAAATCTTCTCAGGAAAGTTTTCATCGGCAGGTGGAAAAGAAAAAAGGAGAGGGTTACCGTGGTACTTTAAGGAACGGGCTTATGAGATAATCCCGGAATCTACTGTCTGATAAAAGGAAGTAACCTATGGTAGTCAGCCTATAGGTCCTTGTGAAAGTCAATGTCTGCAATACAATCCTATTGATTCCCACAGGTAACCCTTACTCTCCTTTTTTTATTTTAAAGCATTAGCTTTCGACAAAAATAACACTTTATTTTTCACAAAGCAAATTTTTGAATTATTTGTTAATGTATCTCCCGAAAGAGGGATTGTCATCCAATTTATTTTGCTTATTTTTATTGGGGATATCGGATCATTGGCAGGCACTGCAATAAACAGACAATTTTTATGATACCTGAAATTATTGCCATCAGGCACGATGACGGCTCAGGGTTCAGGGCCGAATGGATTGACCATGAGAGCAGTTTTCTTCATGTACACCCTGAATATGAGATAGTTTTGAATATCACCGGAAACGGTACCCGTGTTGCCGGTGACTCCGTCGAGATTTTTGATCATTATGACCTGGTCTTCTACGGTCCTGACCTCCGTCACTTCTGGAATTTTTACAGCCATGGCGGGGATGAGAGGGAGAAGCATGCCATTATGTGTCATTTCAGGCGTGAATCATTGGGAGAGGCTCTTCTCTCTCAGTTTGAGATGGCCGACCTGCGGCGTCTGCTTGATGAAGCAGGAAGAGGTATAGCATTCACTGCCGAGACCGGCAGGGCTGCCGAGGAACCGATGAGAAGGCTACTCTCCGAGACCGGAATGAAGAAGATGGTTAGCCTCTTCCGGCTCTTTGAGATACTTTCGTCGGCGGAAAAATACAAGTTTCTGGCCGGAGATGCCGCTGCCGGCACCCGTGATATGACTGACAGCAGGCTCACCGCCGTCTGTGCATTTGTGAGAGATAACTTTTTCAGGCTAATACCCCTGAAAGAGGTCGCTGCCATAGCAAAGATGAGTCCCCATTCCTTCAGTCGCTTTTTTTCGCGCAGCACGGGCAGCGGATTCGTCGATTACGTCAACCAGGTGCGAACAAACAAGGCCTGTTACTTTCTTCGCGAGACTGACCATCAGATAAACGAGATAGTGTTTGAATGCGGATTCGCTACCGTGTCAAACTTCAACAAGCAGTTCCGCAAGCATGCCGGCATGTCAGCTCGCGATTACAGGGCGCAGTACCGAAGCTGATCCCCTGATACGGTTTGCTTGCCTGAATTGATTCCGCAGATGACTTTTTTCATGCCGGCAGTGGTTTCTTAATGCTAAATTTGCAGTTAAACAATCAAAAAACAGGAGGTTTATTATGGGAATGACCATTACTGAGAAGATTATTGCATCACACTCCAAATATGACACGGTAAAACCGGGAGAGATAATAGATATAACAATTGATGCACGCGCAGCCAGGGATTTCGGGGGTGCCAATGTAGTCAGGAATCTCAACGAATACGGTCTGACAATAGCTGACCCTGAAAAAACACTTTTCACATTCGACTGCAACCCTACTGGATCAGACCAGAAATATGCCGTCAATCAGCATATCTGCAGGCAATTTGCACGCAATAATGAAATACCTCTTTATGATATTGATGCCGGTATCGGGACACACCTGCTCATAGAAGAGGGATACGTATGGCCCGGAGCCACTGCCGTATCCACCGACTCGCACGCCAACATCCTGGGTGCCGTAGGTGCATTTGGTCAGGGTATGGGAGACATGGATGTCGCAGCCACCTGGAACAGCGGAAAAGTATGGTTTAAGGTACCGGCCTCGGCAAGGATCAACCTTATTGGCAAACTGCCCGACAATGTTACCGCCAAGGATGTCATCCTCAACCTCCTGGGCATATACGGAGCAAATACGCTGCTGGGATACAGCATAGAGCTGTACGGCGAGGCTGTTGATGCGATGACCCTTGATGAGCGCATCACCATTGCCTCAATGGGAACGGAGATGGGTGCCATTATAATCCTGTTCCCACCGTCAGAGGAGATCATCAACTATTGCCGTACCCGTGCCAGGTCATCCTTTGAACCGGTATATGCTGATGCTGATGCCGGTTATGAGGTCACTGCGGAGATCGACGTGTCCAGTTTCGTGCCGATGGTGTCGCGTCCGGGCAAGCCTCATGATGCAGTACCGGTAAAGGAGCTGCCTCAGACAAAGATTGACTCTGCCTTTATCGGCAGCTGTACCAACGGCCGGATGGAGGATATGAGAATTACTGCGGCTATTCTCCGTGACAGGAAGGTGGCGCCGGGGGTTGTACTGAAGATAGTGCCCTCAACGGATGCCGTCTGGAAGCAGTGTCTTGATGAAGGTCTCTTAACCGTTTTCAAGCAGGCCGGCGCACTGGTTTCCAATGCCGGATGTGCCGGATGTGCGGCAGGACAGGTTGGACAGAACGGCAAAGGAGAGGTGACCGTCAGCACGGGCAACAGAAACTTCCCGGGCAAACAGGGCCAGGGAAGTGTCTTCCTGGCCTCCCCTGCAGTGGTGGCTGCATCGGCAGTGGCAGGTTACATTACAACCCCTGACGCCATCCCTCACGAACCGGCGAAGTTTGTAAAGACAACCTCCCGACAGGAACCTGCTGCCGGCAGTCACAGGGAGAAGAGTGATAAGAGACCGACGGTGATAAGGGGAAGGGTGTGGCTGATCGAACGAGACAACATCGACACTGACATGATCTTCCATAACCGGTACCTGGCTATTACTGATAAAGATGAGATGGGCCAGTATGCCTTTGACAACCTGGAAGGCTACAAGGACTTTGCAAAGAGAGCAGAGCCCGGTGACATCATCGTCACCGGCAAGAACTTCGGCAGCGGAAGCTCACGTCAGCAGGCGGTAGACTGCTTCGTCTCCCTGGGTGTACAGGCAGTTTTGGCACGTTCCTACGGTGCTATTTATGAACGCAATGCCATCAATGCAGCATTCCCTGTTCTGACCTATACCTCCCTGGAAGAGATTGACCTTAAGGATCATGACATCATCACGGTGAATCTGCTGACCGGTGATGTCGTCAATGAGCGGAACGGACTGACCACCACCGTCAATCCTTTTTATGATGCCCAGTATGAGATATATGTCAGGGGCGGTTTATTAGGTAAAATTTAACTAAAATACCATTGCACATGAAACCACGTACATTTATAGAGAAGATCCTCGGAGCACCGGAGGGAGCCGTAGTATTCAGAAAGCCTGACATTGTGCTCACCCATGACAACACTTCCAGTATCCATCAGACCTTTCGCAAGATGGGAGGCGAGAAGGTGGCTGACCCGCGACAGATGCTGGTAGTTCTCGACCACAATGCACCTCCTGCCGATGCAAAGCTGGCAACACAGTACCAGTCTATCCGGGATATAGTTGCAGAGCAGGGAATAGGCAGCTTCTATGATTCGGGAATGGGCATCTGCCACCAGATGATGTCATATCACGCCAGGCCCGGCATGATAATCGTCGGTTCTGACAGCCACACCTGCACTGCCGGTGCCTTCAACTCGCTGGCTGTCGGTATTGACCGCACGGAGGCGGCAGGTATATGGAGGAGGGGTGAGACCTGGTTTCTTGTGCCACCGACGTTGCGGATCGACCTGAAAGGCAAACTGAATCCGGGCGTCAGTGCAAAAGACCTGTCGCTGTGGATAATAGGCATGCTGGGCTCTGACGGGGCCAACTATATGTCAATTGAGTTCCACGGTGCCGGAGTCTCAACCCTTGGTATCAGCGAGAGGATGACGGTTGCCAATCTGGCCTCAGAGATGGGTGCCAAGAATGCCGTCTTTCCGGCAGACACCGTGCTGCAGAAATTTATCGGCTCAGACACGGAGGGTGTGTGGGCTGATGATGATGCCGTATACAACTGCCGTCTCTCCATTGATCTCTCCTCGGTCTTCCCGCTGGTTGCTGCTCCCCACCACGTTGACAACATAAAATCAGTCGCTTCCGTAGCCGGAACGGTGGTACATGAAGGCCTCATCGGCACTTGCACAAACGGCAGGATAGAAGATCTGCGTATCGCTGCCGGCATACTCAAAGGCAAAAGGATAAAGCCGGGATTTCAGTTGCACATCATCCCTGCCTCAAGGGATATCTACCTCGAGGCCATCAGGGAAGGCATCATCACAGACCTCATTGAAGCCGGTGCAAACATATTAAGTCCCTCCTGCGGGCCGTGCCTCGGCACCGGTCAGGGAATACCCGCCAGCGGCCATACGGTGATTTCTACCGCAAACCGCAACTTCCTGGGAAGGATGGGCAACAAGGAGGCATCCATCTACCTGGCATCACCCGCAACTGTGGCCGCCTCAGCACTGACGGGCGTCATCAGTGACCCGAGGGCAAAAAGGGGAGAGGAGATATTTCCTTTTAATCCGCCACAGAGCAAAACCAACACTATTAGCGAGGGTGAAAACAGGAGAGAGGGCATTGTCTGGAACTATTCTGATGTTGATAACCTCAATACCGACCAGATGTTTGCCGGCAAGCATACCTACAGCGTCATGAGCTCTGATGCGGATGCTATTATACCTCTGCTCTTCAGCGACTTTGACCCATCGTTCAGCAAAAATGCCCGACCCGGCGATATCATCATTGCGGGTGACAACTTCGGCTGTGGCAGCTCACGTGAGCACCCCTCGGTCGGACTGGCTCACCTGGGCATCAGAGCTGTCATCATCAAGTCGGTGAACCGCATCTTCTACCGCTCCTCAATCAATCAGGGACTGCCTCTGATTGTACACCGTGAGGCCGTTGAGGCTTACACACCGGGAGACACTGTTGATATTGACTTTGACAGCGGCATAATGAAGATAGGTGAACGTGAATTCAGGTTCGAACCGCTGCCTCCTGAGCTGAAGCAGATAATCGAAAAGAAGGGTCTTGTCAACTGGATCAGGAGTGTATGACAGGCTAATGCAGCTGTTACCGCAGGGTTGGCAAACAGAAAAATGTGATTATATTTGCGGCGGTTTTTTAAAACCGCTCAACGGTTCCGTAGCTCAGTTGGATAGAGCAACAGCCTTCTAAGCTGTGGGTCGAGCGTTCGAGTCGCTCCGGAATCACAACGGTTTGGGTGTCTGCTTGCTGAAGGCACCCCGGCAGGTGGATGAAGACTATCAATCTCAAATCGGTACTCAGGATTATCGGGCTCACCCTGGTGATCACTGCAGCTTCCATTCTCTTCTGCATCCCTGTGGCAATTATCTATTCCGAGCCTTTGGCTCCCTTCCTGCTTGCATTTGTTACAGCCATGGCGCCAGGGGCAGCGCTTTACTTTCTTACACCCAGCCAGATACGGGAAAAAATCACCACCCGGGAGGGCTACCTGAGTGTTACCATGGGGTGGATTGCGCTGGTGCTGGCGGGATCCCTTCCTTTCCTTTACAGCAGCACAATCGATGGGTTTACCAACAGCTTGTTTGAAAGCGTATCCGGATTTACAACTACCGGAGCTTCAATACTTACTGATATAGAAGGCATGCCCAGGTCAATACTCTTCTGGAGGAGTATGACGCACTGGATAGGAGGGATTGGTATCATACTGCTTGTAATAATAATCCTTCCCACACTTAAAGTGGGGGGCTATAACCTTTTTTCGCTGGAGTCCTCGCTCAAGCAGAAGATCCTGCCCCGCACAAAATCAGTGGCAGGGGTGATGCTGATGATCTACGTAACACTTACTGTTGCAGAGATAATTCTGCTCACTGCCGGAGGCATGGAGCTCTTTGACAGTATCTGCCACTCGTTCGGCACGGTGGCAACAGGAGGATTTTCAACAAAAAACGACAGCATTGCAGGATACTCGGGTTACATTCAGTATGTAATTACGATCTTCATGTTTCTGGCTGCTACCAGTTATGTGGTGTTCTACTATATTGTCAGGAGAAACTTCAGCAGGGTAACCGGCAATGAGGAGTTCTGGTTCTACCTGTTCTTCACTACAGCTTCCGTGGTGTTGGTGACCATGATACTCCTGGCAGGTTCCGAAAGATCATTTGAGCTGGCATTCCGTCATTCGCTTTTCGAGGTTGTCTCAACAATAACGACGACGGGTTATGCCACCAACGACTACACCATGTGGCCGCCGGCAGCCTACATGGTGATATTTCTGCTCATCTTTGCAGGCGGGTCTACGGGGTCAACAACCGGAGGAATAAAGATGGCCAGACATCTGATAACCATGAAAAACCTGCGAAACACCGTCATCAGGCTGCAGCATCCCAATGCCATCACACCGGTAAAGCTTAATCACAAGGTGGTTCCGGACAGCATCAACAGCCTGATGTCTGTGTTTATTCAGCTCTATATCATTCTGTTCATTGCGGGTGCCCTGATCATGATCATCACCGGCATTCCTGCGGAAGAGGCTGCAGGGGCTTCTGCGGCTTCAATATCATGTGTGGGTCCAGGCCTGGGTGCCTCAGGTAACATGGGCAATTTCGCCCATTTCAACGTTGTATCCAAGTACACAATGATGCTGCTTATGATAATTGGCCGCCTCGAGATATTCACCTTCATAGCACTGTTCACCGGTTCTTTCTGGAAGAAATAGGCTCACGGAAACCGGAATGCTCAATAAATATCATAAAAATCATGAAAAAGGATGAGAAATAGAAAAAGTACCTTACCTTTGCAGCCAAATAAAAATCATCAGTAATGAATAAAGGTATTGTTAAGTTTTTCAACGTATCCAAAGGTTTTGGATTCATCAAGGACGCTGACTCTGATAAGGAGTATTTTGTGCATTCCACAGGCCTGATTGACAGGATCAAGGAGGATGACGAGGTTACTTTCGACCTTCAGGAAGGCAAAAAAGGTTTAAATGCCGTTAATGTAAAGCTAGCATAGTTAACAACAGAGTGCATTATCAATGACCTTAGTCCCGGCAACATGTCGGGACTTTTTTTTGCTACCGTTTGTCCGGAATGTTGAATCTCGTCCGGGCAACATCACAGATCATCCTGACAGTTTCGTCAATGCCAAGAAGGGATGAGTTGACGCACAGATGATATGATGTGGCGTCGCCCCATTTCTTGCCGCTGAAATAATTGTAATACGATGACCTTCCCTTGTCAGTCTTCTCTATCAGGTCTCTGGCCTTAGCCTCTGTGAGGTCATGTGTTTTGGCAATTCTGGCGATGCGGTCATCAATGTCTGAGCTGATAAAGATATTCAGACATTCAGTTCTCTCCTTCATGACATAGTCGGCGCATCTTCCCACGAAGAGGCAGGAACCCTCATCGGCAAGTCTGCGCATCACATCGCTCTGGATCTTAAAGAGTGTCTCATTGCTCAGGTAATAGCTCGAAAAAAAATCCTCGGTGATCGAATTCCGGATTCCCAGCAACCCTGGAAAAAGGCTGAAGTGTTTCTGTTCATCCACTCTTTCGAATAACTCCTCACGGAGACCGCTCTCCTTTGCAGCAAGCCTGATCAACTCCTTGTCGTAAAATGAGATACCCAGTCTGGCAGCCAGTTTCTGACCTATTTCCCTTCCGCCGCTTCCAAGCTGCCGTCCAATGGTGATTATATATTTACCTGTCATCTATATTAGATATTCCTTTTGTAAAATTAGTTTTTTATTCTTACATGCGGTTTAAACTCTTTACTGCTTGCATGATTGGATCAGGCTTTAAAAAGAGTTATTTTGGGGAAATCATTCAGGTGTCTATCCGGATGATCAAAAACCTGTGACCATGGATAAATATATTCTTGCGCTTGACCAGGGAACAACCAGTTCCCGGGCGATTATCTTCGACAATATGGGTTTGCCGGTATCATCGGCCAGGAAGGAGTTCACACAGATATTTCCGCAGCCGGGGTTGGTTGAGCATGATCCGGAAGAGCTATGGTCATCACAGGCAGGCGTTGCTGCAGAGGCGATGGCCAGGGCCGGCATCGACAGCTCACGCATTGCAGCCATTGGCATCACCAACCAGCGCGAGACGACGATCGTATGGAACAGAAAGAGCGGCAAGCCGCTTTGCAACGCCATCGTGTGGCAGGACAGGCGAACATCAGAGTTTTGTGATCAGCTCAGGAGAGACGGCCTTGAAGAAGTAATAACCGGGAAGACCGGGCTCATAATTGACGCCTACTTTTCTGCCACTAAGGTAAGATGGATACTTGACCATATCCCTGGAGCCAGGAAAATGGCCGACAGGGGAGAGTTGGCCTTTGGAACTGTTGATACCTGGCTGATCTGGAACCTTACTGCAGGCAGGCTGCATGTTACGGATGTTACCAATGCCTCGCGCACCATGCTGTTTAATATCCGTACCCTGGAATGGGACGAGGAGCTGCTTCGCATCTTCAATATACCTGCAGCAATGCTTCCTGAGGTGCGCTCTTCCAGTGAAATCCTCGGCCATACCGAAGGGATATTCTCCTCCCCGGTACCCGTTGCCGGAACTGCGGGCGACCAGCATGCTGCTCTCTTCGGACAGATGTGCATTGAGCAGGGTATGGTCAAGAATACATACGGCACCGGTTGCTTTATGATGATGAATACCGGCCCTGCACCGGTAATGTCCGGCAACAGGCTTCTTACCACGGTAGCGTGGAAGATCGGAAACAGGACTGATTATGCTCTTGAAGGCAGTATTTTTATTGCCGGTGCAGTCGTTCAGTGGCTTCGCGACGGACTGGGAATCATCAGAGGTTCCGGGGAGGTGGAAGAGCTTGCTTCAGGTGTGCATGACAGTGAGGGTGTTTATTTCGTCCCCGCCTTTGCCGGCCTTGGTGCCCCGCATTGGAACCAGGATGCAAGGGGAACGATCACCGGACTCACCCGTGGCACCACCACTGCACATATTGCCCGCGCAGCTCTCGATAGCATTGCCTATCAGACACATGATGTGTTACTTGCTATGCAGAATGATTCACATCTGACAATAAGTGAGTTAAGGGTTGATGGTGGCGCCACGGTAAACAACCTGCTGATGCAGTTCCAGGCTGACATTCTTCAGGCTGACGTTGTACGTCCGAAAATCACCGAAATCACTGCTCTGGGTGCTGCCTACCTTGCGGGCCTGGCAACGGGTTACTGGAATAGCATTGATGAAATAAAGAGTCAGTGGCAGGTTGAAAGGGTATTCTCACCAATAATGAAACCACGGGAAACCAGCCTCCTTGTAAAAGGTTGGCACCATGCCGTCAGGGCAGCCATGGCAAGGGAAGAATAGAAGGGAGCCTGTCCGGCAGTATTTTGGGACGAATGTACCGCCATGCGGCCTTTAGGCTGCTATTTGCAGCGTGAAAATCGCTTGCCGGAAGCTGATTTATTTAATTACGTTTGTATTATTAATACTCGGATATGAAAAAGCTGGCTCTTTTCACCATTCTCTTTACACTGCTGCTACCCCTGCCATCAGTCGCTCAGGTGGCCGACAGCGCCGACGTATATATCATTACCTGCGCTCCGGGTACGGAGAGCTACTCGATATACGGCCATACGGCGCTGCGTATTGCCGTCCGCGGGACCACCGTTAACAGGGTCTATAACTGGGGTATTTTTGACTTCTCAACCCCGAATTTCGTCTACCGGTTTGCCAAGGGAAGGCTTGACTACATGCTCGGAGCCTACGGATATGAGGATTTTCTGATGGAGTACATCTCCGAAGGCCGCTCAGTATGGTCTCAGAAGCTGAACCTGACCGGAGCGGAGAAGGAGAGACTCTTTGAACTTATAAATGAGAACCTGATGCCTGAGAATGTGAAGTACAGGTATGACTTCTTCTTCGACAACTGTGCTACCCGCGTGCGAGACATAGTGGCGGCTGCTGCAACCGACACTGTAATATTTCCTGAGAAGGAGAGGAAAAAACAGAAGAGTTTTCGAAGACTTGTCGATCCCAAACAAAAGGTTCTGCCGTGGCTCGACCTGGGTGCTGACATGCTGCTGGGACTGCAGGCAGACAGAAAGGCCACCCCCTTCGATGAAATGTTCCTTCCGGACTATCTGATGAACAACATGCTGAGTACAGTCATTGTCCATGATGGGGTTGAAGAAGCTCTGACAGGTCCTGCTGAGGTTGTTGCCGATTTCCCTGAATCTGACAGGACATCAGCAAAAGCATGGGTACCGCAGACTGTTTTCTGGCTTATACTGCTGCTTGTTCTGCTCATGACATTCGTTTCTGGGAGACCGAAGCTTGTGAGGGCAGCTGATTTTGTGATTTATTTTATCTGTTCGGTCATAGCCCTGTTGCTGGTTTTTACCAACCTGTTTTCCGAACATGATGCACTTCATTTCAACCTCCTTTTCCTTGGGATAAATATCCTGATCCCGGTGCTGTTCGTGCTGCTCTTCACACGAAATAAAGCAGTTCTGCTGAGCAGGATAGCCTTTTTCATCTCCCTCTCATGGCTTCCGGTGTCACTCATCGCCGGTCAGGGGATCAATCCGGCCCTGATTCCTCTGGTGCTGATTATAACTGTAAGGCTATACAGTCACTGCGGGTTTGGGAAAGAGCTTTAACACTACTTTAACAACCTTTAACAAGGATTTTTAATATCAGAAATGATCTTTGCGGATATTTTTTACGGAGATAAACAATACTATACAAAATGGAACACACAACCGATATCAGGCTCCTGAATGAGAAGATCGAAAGGGAGAGTGCCTTTGTTGACCTTGTCAGGCAGGAGATTAACAAGGTGATCGTCGGGCAGCGTCACCTGACTGATTCATTGCTTATTGGCCTGTTATCAAACGGTCATATACTGCTTGAGGGTGTGCCCGGACTGGCAAAGACTCTTGCCATCAAGACGCTGGCATCGATCATCGACACGAAATTCAGCCGGATACAGTTCACTCCCGACCTGCTTCCTGCTGACCTCATCGGGACGATGATCTACAGCCAGAAGAAAGAGGAATTCATTGTCCGCAAGGGACCGATCTTTGCCAATTTCATCCTTGCCGATGAGATTAACAGGTCGCCTGCCAAGGTGCAGAGCGCCCTGCTTGAGGCCATGCAGGAGCGTCAGGTCACCATCGGTGAGCACACCTATAAGCTTGATGAGCCTTTCATGGTGCTGGCAACGCAGAACCCCATAGAACAGGAGGGAACCTACCCGCTGCCCGAGGCACAGGTTGACAGGTTCATGCTCAAGGTGGTTATTACCTATCCCGACAAGGAGGAGGAGCGCATGATCATCCGTGAGAACCTCGCCAGCAAGTTCCCGACGGCAGACACCATCCTGAAGCCTGATGATATTCTTAGAGCACGAAGTGTGGTTAAGGAGGTCTACCTTGACGAGAAGATAGAGAACTACATCCTTGACATTGTTTTTGCGACACGCAACCCGGAGAAATTCGGACTGGATAAGTTCTCCCCCCTCATTTCATACGGGGCATCCCCCAGGGCAGGCATCAACCTTGCCATGACCGTCAAGGCCTACGCCTTCATAAAGAGGAGAGGCTTCGTGGTGCCTGAGGATGTGAGATTTCTTTGCGCTGATGTGCTCAGACACCGTATAGGCCTAACCTATGAGGCCGAGGCAGAGAACATTACGCAGGACAATATAATTTACGAGATCCTCAATACTGTTGAAGTGCCATAGTAACTATGAAAAGGATCCTGCTGGTAACTGCCATCTTTTTCTGCATGGTGTCCCTGAAATCACAGGGATTCATAGGTCTTCATGAGCGTGATATCTTGCAGATAATGGATTGGGAACACCCGGGGCTGGTGCTGCAGAGTGACATCAGGAACAGCAGTGTAAGGTATCTGAAGTATCTGTCGAAGGACAATCAGGAGACCTGGGTTATTTTCCTTGATGCAAATGGGATTTGCAAAGGGGTAAGGATAACCTGCGCCAACAACCGTTACGACAGCAGGATCAGGGAGCTGAATGAGCTCTATCAGCCCGGCGAACCAAACATTTGGAGCTACACGGAGAAAAGTGAGAAGATAGATGTCAGTCTCAAGCGTGACGATTACTTTTTTACAGTCACCTGGGAGAGGGCAAAGAAGAGAGGGAAAAGTGGAAACGACAGAGCTGCTTAAGAAAGTAAGAAAGATCGAGATAAGGTCGAGGGGCCTTACCAGGCAGATTTTTGCCGGCGAGTACCACAGCGCCTTTCGCGGCAGGGGAATGGCTTTCAGTGAGGTACGCGAGTACCAGTTCGGGGATGACATTCGTAATATCGACTGGAACGTCACAGCCCGGTTAGGCCATCCCTACGTTAAGATATTTGAAGAGGAGCGTGAGCTGACCGTAATGCTCCTTGTAGATGTCAGCCGCTCCGGTGATTTCGGGACGGCAGCTTCAACGAAGAGAGAGCTGATGACAGAGATAGCAGCTGTGCTGGCATATTCGGTAATTGCCAATAATGACAAAGTGGGACTTATGCTCTTCTCCGACAGGGTTGAAAAGTACATACCCCCCAAGAAGGGCAGGGCGCACATGCTCCGAATTATCAGAGAGATGCTCAGCTATGAACCTGCCGGGTCGGGCACCTCCCTCGCAGAGCCGCTGCGATATCTTACAAATGTCATCAGGAAAAGGTGTACGGCATTCATCCTTTCCGACTTCATGGCGCCTCCCTTCACCGAGTCGCTGCGCATTGCATCGGGCAAGCATGATGTTGTAGCCCTGCGCATCAGTGACAGGAGGGAGAGGGAGATGCCCGACATCGGTTTCGTAAAGGTTGCTGACCCGGAGACAGGAAGAGAGGATTGGGTCGACACCTCTTCTGCCCGCATCAGAAGGGAGTATGCCGAACGTTGGAAGAGATATGACGAGGCAGTCAGCTCTACGTTTGTAAACTGCGGTGTAGATGTGGCCACCGTCAATACCGGTGCTGACTACATAAAGCCACTGATCTCACTCTTCAAGCACAGGTAAGGCATGAAAAGGATCATATCACTCATATCAGCCTTGTGTCTGTTGCTTGTTGCGGCATCTGCCCAGGAGGTGACAGTAACCTCTGCGCCTGATACCACCACTATTCTTATTGGTGATCAGACCGGGTTTACCGTCACGGCGGTGATTCCCGCCGGCACGGTGGCAGGTCTCAGCGAAGCGCGAGACACCCTTGCCGGGAAGATCGTTATACTGCGCAGAAGCCCCAGAGACAGTGCGGCAGGACCCGACGGGAAAATCATAATCTCCGACAGGTATCTGATAACGGCATTCGATTCCGGAACATACAACATACCCCCCTTTTATGCTGAGGTAGCCTCCGGTGATACACTTCTCAGGTACTATTCGGAAAATTCATCCCTCAGGGTCCTGCGTCCCGATGTCACACCTCCCGACAGTACCGATGTCATATTCGACATTATCCCTCCCCGCCGGGCTCCGGTGACTTTTGCGGAGATAGTACCGTGGCTTGTAATAGCCTTTGTGGCAGCAGTGCTTCTATATCTTCTGGCCCGTTTTCTGCCAAGGAATCCTTTAAGGAGGTTTGTCAGACCTCTGCCCCCTCCTGAACCGGCACACATTATTGCTTTGCGGGAGCTGTCGGCTTTGCGTTCCGAAGAGTTGTGGCAGAAGGGAGAGGTCAAGGAATACTATTCGCGGCTGTCGGACATACTGCGCCGGTACATCGATAACCGTTACGGTATCAGTTCACCCGAACTGACCACCGACGAAACCGTGCGGATGCTGCAGCATGCGGCAGTGACTACCGGCGCACAGATGTCAGTCGTGAAAGAGATACTTTCTCTCTCTGACATGGTGAAATTCGCCAAATATGTTCCTGAGAACAGCTTGCATGAGAGATGTTACGAAGATGCCATGAGATTTGTAGAAGAGACAAAAGAGGCGGAAGAGACTGCCGGTGAGACGGCAGGGGAAGGAGGCAGGCATGCGTAACATCGTCTTTGAAAACGGGTGGTTTCTGTGGTTCCTGCTGGTTATACCGCTGCTGCTGGCATATTATATCTACCGCCAGAACAAGTCACATGCATCACTGAAGCTCTCTACTGCCGGTTTTTTTGCAGAGAGCCGCAACACCTTCCGTCACTGGCTCAGGCATATTCTTTTTGCCATGCGCCTGGCGGTCATCGCCTTGGTGATCATCGTTATTGCCAGGCCTCAGAATGTCGATAAATGGCAGAGTTCCACAACCGAGGGCATCGATATTGTGCTGGCTCTTGACGTCTCAGGCTCCATGCTGGCCCGCGACTTCAGTCCTGACAGGCTTGAGGCCTCCAAAAATGTTGCCACAGAATTCATCAGTGGCAGGCCTTATGACCGTATAGGGCTGACTGTATTCAGCGGGGAGAGCTTTACGCAGTGCCCGCTGACCACTGATCATGCCGTGCTGATAAACCTTCTGAGGGAGATCAAAAGCGGAATGATAGAAGACGGCACCGCCATAGGTGTAGGACTGGCAACTGCCATCAACCGGATCAAGGACTCTGATGCTATAAGCAAGGTGATAATCCTTCTTACCGACGGGGTGAACAACATGGGATCGATAGACCCGATGACGGCTGCAGAGATAGCACACACCTTCGGCATAAGGGTTTATACCATCGGCGTAGGAAGCAGGGGTTATGCCGATTACCCCGTGCAGACCCCCTTTGGCATGCGTTATCAGAAGATGCAGGTTGAGATAGATGAGGAGTTGCTGAAAGAGATAGCTGAACTTACCGGCGGCAGGTATTTCAGGGCTGTTGACAACACCAGTCTTCAGCAGGTTTACAGTGAGATAGACAAGCTTGAGAAATCGAAGATAGAGACCAGGGAGCACAGCAGGCGTGAGGAGGTATTTATGCCGTGGGCACTGGCGGCGGCAATCATCCTCACCCTCGAGTTGCTGTTCAGGTATCTGTTTCTTAAAAACATGTCATAGCAAGCCATGGATACTTTCAGATTTGCCAATCCCGATATTCTTTACCTGCTCTTACTGGTGCCGGTACTGATACTTATATGGGCAGCAGGCAACAGGAGAAGGAGGCTGGCAAGGGATCGCTTTGGCGACCCCGAGCTTGTGAGAAGGCTTATTCCCGACTATTCGCAGGCACGTATGACTGTGAAGTTCTTCATGAGGCTGACGGCATTTATTCTTGCACTGCTGACAGTGGCAAGGCCCCAGTTCGGTTCGAGGCTCGAGGAGGTCAAACGTGAGGGCGTGGAGGTTATTATAGCTCTGGATGTCAGTAACTCAATGCTGGCTACCGATATTAAACCTTCAAGGCTTGAACGGGCCAGACAGGCTATATCGCAGCTGGTTGATCAGCTTAGAAATGACAGAATAGGGTTGATACTCTTCGCCGGTGATGCCTATACACAGATACCTGTCACCAATGACTATCTCTCTGCCAAGATGTTCCTCGCCTCAGCCGGTCCTGATGCCGTATCAAAGCAGGGAACGGCAATAGGCGCAGCGATAGAGCTGGGGATCAGGTCATTCACTCCAGAGAGCGACAAGAGCAGGGCGCTGATCATAATAACCGACGGCGAAAACCATGAGGATGATGCGGTGGAGCAGGCCCGCCTGGCAGCCGAAAAGGGCATTACCGTTCACACCATAGGCATAGGCTCACCGGAAGGCTCTCCGATACCGATAACGGCAGGCGGCAGGACCGACTACCTCAAGGACAGGGAGGGCAACACCGTCATCTCTAAGCTCAATGAGAAAACGCTCAGGGAGATAGCATCCGTGACGGGAGGAAATTATGTCAGGGCCAGCAACAGCAGCATAGGACTGAACGAGATATATAACGATATCGGCCGCATGAAGAAGAGTGAAACGAATACGGTGATGTATACCGAATACAATGATCAGTTTATGGTACCGGCAGTGCTTCTCTTCCTGTTGCTCCTTGCAGATCTGCTTTTTGAAGACCGCAGGAGCCATCTTCTGAGGCGGCTTGGAATTGTGGCATCAGATTTGAAAAAGGCTGAGAGATGAGAAACAGGGTAAACATAGCAAGGGTCATTGTGACAGCGCTGGGAATATTACTCACTCTCCCTTCACTCTCCGCACAGGAAGAGCGTGAATACATCAGAAAGGGGAACAGGCTGTACAAAAAGAGTGAGTTTGCAGGCAGTGAAGCTATGTATAGAAGGGCACAGGAGCAGGAGCAGTCAACAGAAGATGCCGGTTTCAACCTGGGGAATGCCCTTTACAAACAGGGCAGGTACGGCGAGGCTGCCGACGAATTTGTGAGATCAGCGGTTGCAGGTGAGACCGACACGGTCAAACAGGCACAGAGCCTCTACAACCTTGGCAACTCGCTGATCAAGGAGCAGAAGTATGATGAGGGTATCAGGGCTTATATCAACTCGCTGAAGCTCGATCCCGGCAACATAGAGGCCAAATATAACCTCGCCTGGGCACAGGATCAGCTGCGACAGCAACAGAAAAAGGATCAAAACCAGGATCAGCAGGAAAACAATAAGGAAAACGAAAAGAGCGATGATCAGCAGGAGAGTGATGACCAGCAGCAGGAAGAACAGCCCCGGGAGCAGGAAGGGCAGCAGCAGGAGCAGTCAATAAGCAGGGAAGATGCAAAGCGCCTGCTTGATGCCCTGGCAGCCAACGAGAAGGAGACGCAGGAAAAGGTGCAGCGTGATAAGGCCGCAAAGGCAAGGGTAAAGGTGATTAAAAATTGGTAATTTTAGCGTCGATGAAAAGATATATCCTGACACTTTTTAATCTTCTGGCAGCACTTACACTCACTGCCCAGGAGGTTAATATAACTGTCGATGCCCCTGAGAGAGCCGTGACAGGAGAGCGTTTCAGGATAGTCTATACCGTAAACACAACAGGGGGTCAGTTCATTCCTCCTGCCTTTGATCCCTCCTTCAGTGTCTCCGGCCCGCAGCAGTCGACAAGTCGTAATGTGCAGTGGATCAACGGTGAGATGAGCTCTGTGTCAACAACTACACTGATTTATTATGTTGTTGCCACCAAGCCGGGAAGATATACTATCCCTGAGGCCAGTTTCCAGAGTAAAAAGGTAACGGTCACCGCTCCTGCGAGGGAGATTGAGATAGTCGCAGGTGGGGCTGCCGCTTCCCAAAGCCAGGGACAGAGTCAGGGTCAGGGTATAAGCCAGCCCGCAGGTGTGCAGGCAGCAGACGCGGGCACGGATGTCTCCCTGAAGCTCCATGTCAGCACCCGGGAAGTATATGTAGGACAGCCTGTCTCGGCGACGCTCAAACTCTATACGCGGGTGAACCTGTCGGGGATCAATGAACTGAAGTACCCCGACTTCAAGGGTTTCCTTCGGGAAGACCTGGAGACACCAGAGCTGAGAAGCCTCGAGACTGAAGTGATCGACGGGGTACAATACGGAACAGGGGTACTTCAGCGCTTTCTCCTTTATCCGCAGATCTCAGGCGAGATTCGCATTGAACCGGTGCAGATGACTGCCATGGTGCAGCAGCGCACCAGCATTCGCGATCCCTTCTTTGACGACCCCTTCTTTGACGACCACTTCTTTGACAGCTTCTTTTCGGGCGTCTCCACCGTGCCGCGGTCGGTCTCATCACAGCCTGTAACCATCATGGTGAAGCCGCTACCCGAGCCACGGCCTGCCGACTTTCACGGTGCTGTCGGCTCTTTCACCCTCAGCTCGGATCTGTCGAAATCAGAGGTTGAGGTAAATGATGCTATTGATTTTACAATCAGCATCAAAGGTTCAGGTAATATCAACCTCGCGGGAGAGCCTGTGATCCACTTCCCGCAGGGAATTGAAAAGTATGATCCTGAAGTCACTGTCAGGAGTTCCGGCACTGCCTCCGGAAGCAAAACCTTTAAATACCTCCTCATCCCGAGGAATAGCGGCACTTTTGAGATACCTCCGGTTTCATATACGGTTTTTGACCCGCAGCAGCATAAATATGTCACCCTGAGGAGTGAAGGTTACAGCATCACCGTTACCGGCAGCGATGATCAGGCAGAGGTGGCAGCGCCAGTCTATATTCCGGGTGAAGATGTTAAATACCTGGGGCAGGATATCCGCTTCATCAGGAGCGGCAACGGCAATCTCACCCTCACCAGACAGCCTCTGGTGAAGACAACATACTACTGGCTGTGGTTCATCCTGGCGCTCTTTTTGGCATCGGTTGTGCTACTGCTCAGGCGCGAACAGCTTCGCCGGAACGCTGACATCACAGCCCTGCGGAATCGCAAGGCTGCCAGAAATGCACACAGGAGACTGGCGAAGGCGAAGGCCCTGCTTGGCTCAGGCATGACAGAACAGGCCAACTCCGAGCTGGCAAGGGCTCTGTGGGGTTATCTTGCCGATAAACTCTCAATGCCTCAGTCGCAGATCACAAGGGAAAACTGCCACGCAGGATTGAGAGCCAGGAATGTGGAGGAAGGGTTGATCACGGAGTTTGACAGCATAATCTCTGTTACGGAGTATTCACAGTATGCTCCCAGGACTGAGGGGGAGAGTCCTGCTGCCCTGCTTGAGAGGGCCTCCCTGCTAATCAGTAAGCTTGATAATGTGCTGGATTAAAATTGTTAACAGATGCGAAGAGCAATTGCCATAATTATTATTCTGATCTGCAGCCTGCCGGGCGTTACAGCACAGTCGGCCGGGGAGAGGTATTCGCAGGCGGGTGAACTTTATAGCTCTGGAGACTACTCGGGTGCAGCTGCCATCTACAGGCAGCTTTATGAGGAGGGTTACAGGAGCGAGGACCTTCTCTACAATGCCGGCAATGCATTTTTCAGATCGGGAGACAACGCCTCTGCCATCCTCTTTTACGAACGTGCAAAGCTTATGGCTCCGGCTGATGAGGACATAGACTACAATCTGCAGATAGCAAGGAGCAGGGTCACTGACAGGTTTGAGACCGTCCCGCGCCTCTTCTTTTCCAGGTGGTTTGATTTTCTCTCCCTGCTTACCTCCACAAACAGCTGGGCCATGGCAGCATTAGTGATGTTTGTCGTCTCACTGCTGCTGGCACTTATATTCCTTACCAAATCAAGGGCCCGCGGCCGCCTCCTTTCTTTCTGGCTTGCACTTACTGCGCTGATACTATCGGCAGTGATGATATCACTCGCCATGCGCAATAACTCGCTTATAAACAACAACAAACGGGCCGTTATCACTTGCAGTATCGTCACCGGTCGCAGTGCCCCCGGAGAAAACGGCAGCGAGTTGTTTGTCCTCCATTCAGGAACTACAGTAACCGTTGAACAGGAGCTGGGCAAATTCTACGAGGTAAAGCTCCCCGACGGCAACAAGGGGTGGGTGCGGGGCGACTGCATGGAAAAGATATAACCCGTACAGACAATTTTCGTATCTTTTCTGCCGGTTTCAGAAACCTCCAGAACCTAAGAAAAGAATTCTCCTGGCTGTCTGAGACTTCATTATATGTGACCGATGAAGGAGTTTATCACTGTCTGCCCGCGTAACTGTTACAGCACCTGTACATTCAGGGTATTCACCAGTGAGGGCAGGGTGGTCCGGATCCTCCCGTATGAGGGCAATCTTGCGACACCGGAGGGACCGTGCATCAAGGGGTTATCCTATCTCGAACGCGAATACTCGCCCTTACGCATCATCAGGCCACTCCAGCGGCAGCCCGACGGCTCATTTGTTCCGATTGGGATGGAGGAGGCCCTGGGTGTCATTGCAGGTAAGCTGCTGGCCGCCAGGGAGAGGCATGGGCCGCACTCGGTCCTTTTCTATAATGGCAGCGGATACTCAGGCCTGAGCAATGATATTGCCGGCAGCTTCTGGAGGCTCTTCGGCGGTGCCACCACCACCTACGGCAATCTCTGCTGGCCGGCAGGACTCGAGGCTGTCAGGCTGACACTGGGGGAGGTAAAGCACAATGTCCCGTGGGATATTGCAAATGCCCGTCTCATAATACTGTGGGGCAAGAACTCCGCCGAGACCAACGTGCAGGAGATGATTCACATCGACCGCGCCAGGAAAAACGGCGCCAGGGTTGTTGTTATCGATCCGCGGCGCACCGCCACGGCTGACAAGGCTGACATACTGCTCATGCCGCGGCCCGGCACCGACGCCGCACTGGCACTGGCGATGGCAAAGGTGATTATCGACAGGGATATGGTCGATAAAGAGTATATCAGTAAGAATGTGACTGGGTTTGACGAGTTTGCAGCGTCACTTAAGATAACACCTATCAATGCACAGGAGATTACAGGTATACCCGCCGATACCATTGAAGAGATTGCAGTGATGGCAGCCGGAGCCGGACAACTCACCGTTGTGGCCGGCTACGGTCTGCAGCGTTATACCAACGGGGGTCAGACTATCCGTGCCATCATTTCAATACCTGTCATCACCGGCATGATAGGTCGCCCCGGCTGCGGGTTCAACTTTGCCAACCTTCAGAGCTATATTTTTGATGAGGTGAAGGAGCCGCTGAGCTATTATCCTGATAAGGAATCAGATAAACCTTTCCGGCGTGCCATCTCAATGGCAAGGTTCGGTCCTGACTTTTTTGCACTCCCGGAGCCGGGCATTGAGGTGGCATGGATCGAACGGGGCAATCCTGTCACACAGCTGCCCGGAAGCAGTGAGGTAATTACTGCATTGCAGTCGGTGCCCTTCAAGGTTGTCGTTGAGCAGTTTATGACAGACACCGCGGTAATGGCAGATATCATTCTGCCAGCAAAGGGTATCTTTGAACAGGCTGATATCGTGGGCTCTTACTGGAACCCTTATGTGCAGTACAAACCTGCGGTTGCTGACCCTCCCGGTGAGGTGATGCCGGAGAGTGAGATCTACTGGCGTCTGGCGCAGATGATGCGATCAACAACCGGTGGCGGAGTCGACAACTCTGTTCCGTTGAGTGAAGAGGTGCAAAAGGGTGACGCAGGTCTCCCGGTCCAGGGGGGAGGCATGGAGCAGAACAGCGCATCCGGTATTCCTGCCCCCGGTGATTACGACACATGGCTCACGGAGCGCATCAGCAGCACGCCGGGATTTGTTCGTGAGGAGCTCATGCAGCATCCTGTAATCCCTGAACAGAATGAGAATCCGGCATATGCCGACGGACATTTCACGACGCCCTCCGGTAAGATTGAGCTCTGGTCAGACAGTGCGGTGAAACTGTGGGGCGTCAACCCGCTGCCCAGCTTTGAACCACTTGAAGATTTCAGCGAGTCGCATCTTCCATTCAGGCTCATGACACCCAATACTGCCTCTCGCATTCACTCGCAGTTCGGCAATCTTGAGGTTGTTAAAAGTGTGATTGAGGCTCCATCCTGGGAGATCTCCGTTGCCGATGCCCGCAGGCTGAAACTGAAGAGTGGTGACACCATCAGGGTCTTCAACTCACGGGGAGAGGTGACGGGCAGAGTGAAGGTTACAGCACGCGTCAGAAGAGGGAGCATAGTCTTCCCAAATGGCATATGGTGTGCCGAGGGTGGAGGAGTAAACAGGCTCATCCATCCGGCTGAGACTGACATGGGCTATGGGGCAGCCTTTCATAATACCAGGGTAGACATCGACAAGGTAACGCCATGAGAAGGGGATTTGCATTCGATGCTTCACTGTGTGTCGGCTGCAGGGCCTGCAGCGCCGCCTGCTTGCTGGAGAACGGACTGCAGGCCGGTACGAGAACCATATTGACCTGGAACGACAGAGCTCTGCCGCTGATGAGGGTCATCAGCCTCTCACTGGCATGCAGCCACTGTGAAGAGCCAGCCTGCGCTGAGGGGTGTCCTGCAAAGGCATATACCGTTGAGGGGAGCGGGGTGGTGATACATCATGCAGACAGGTGCATGGGTTGCGGTTACTGCACCTGGAGGTGCCCCTATGATGCCCCGAAGATCAATGAGGCCAAAGGTTACATTGAGAAATGCCACCTCTGTTATGAGAGAACGGAAGAAGGCATCGATCCGGCATGCGTTACAGCCTGCCCGACAGGCGCACTCAGATTTACAGAACAGGAAAAGTTTGAGCCTGTCGGCATCGGGTGGTTCCCGGAGACAGGTATAGGCCCTTCGCTGATACTTAAAGAGGCTGCAATCTTAAAAGGACCGGTAATCATCCCATCGGGGGAGGCGGATAATACAGAGGAGGAACTGCCGCAGGTCGGACTGCCGGAAAGGATACGCAAGGAGTGGAGCCTGATCCTGTTTTCTCTCCTGCTGATATCTGCTTCCGCCATGATGATCATCACCGGCTTTACGGATACACTTATCCCGGCAATGATACCTTTACTGCTTCTCACGGCAGCAATGGCTGTATCTATGGCCCACCTGGGGGTGCCGGGCAAAGCATGGAGGGCAGTAATAAACATCACCTCCTCACCGCTGAGCCAGGAGATAGTGCTGACTGGCCTGCTAACCCTTATCGCACTGCTCAACTGGATCTCTCCGGACCTTATCCCACCCGGAGTGGAAGCCATTACAGCACTGCTGACACTTATATCCGTTGATCGCGTCTTCTTTGCTGCCGACAGGAGCCTGACGCTGAAGCTTCATTCCGGGCAGGCCTTCTTTGCCGGTATATATGCCGTCTCATGGTTCCTGGAGCCGGGAACACTCTTCCTGGTCTTCTCCATGCTGGCAGCAATTTCTGTCGTCATGAGATACAGGTTTGCCGAAGGACTACCCTTTGTGCGGAATCTCTATTACTTCAGGGCACTGGTGCTGCCAGGCGTCTTTATGCTGCTCTACCCGGAGAGCCCCGTAGCCGATGGTGCGGCACTTGTACTGTTCCTGGCAGGAGTAGCATCAGACAGGCTGCTTTTCTATTGCGATTTCAATCCCGTCAATATCAGAAATACAATCAAAGAACACTTTGCTAACGAACGTGAAAGATGAAAAAGAGAGAGATAAACAGCGTCAGGACTCCGGTTTACCGTGATGCCGGATTTGAGCTGCCGACAGCCGGTGCCACCTCGGACGCCTTTTTCGCGGAGACAGCACATGAGAGGGAACCCGATCTCTACATCTATTCCCGTTACCGCAATCCTACAGTGGTAGCGGCTGAGGAGGCCGTCATGGCCGTTGAGGGCTCCCAGTGGGCCCTGCTTGTTCAGTCGGGTATGGCAGCCATTGACATTGCACTCTCAATCTTCCAGGAGGCGGGAAGTCGGAGTAACTGGCTCTTCTTCTCAGAGATCTACGGCGGCACCCTCTCGTACATCAACAGCATACTGATCAGTCGCCGGGGACAGGGAGTAAGTTTCTTCAGCCCCACAGGGAACGATTATGACTATGAGATGCTTGAAAGGATTCTGGCTGAGACGAAACCGGACATTGTCTACTTTGAAACCATCTCCAATCCCCTTCTGATTGTTGCCGACGGAAGCCGTATCATTTCCATTGCAAAAAAACAGGGTGCCAGGGTCATTGTTGACAACACCTTTGCCACGCCCCTGTTGTGGAAGCCACTTGATGACGGCGCCGACATGGTGATCCACAGCGCCACGAAGTACCTCTCGGGCCACGGCAATCTCACTGCCGGTGTGATATGCGGCAACGACAGCAATCTTTTGCACAGTGCAGTAGAGTACCGCAAGTTCATAGGCCATATGCTCTCTCCGGATGATGCCTACCGGTTACAGACCCAGCTTGCCTCTCTTGATCTGCGCTTCATGCAGCAATGCGGCAATGCCCGGGCCGTGGCAGAGCTGCTCAGCTCATCCGGGCGGGTCGGCACGGTTCTCTATCCCGGGCTGGGAACTCACCCTACCCATACCGTATGCAGGGAGATTACAGGCGGCAAGGGTTACGGCGCGATGGTCACATTCGACATGGCTGGCGAAAGCCCGGAGGAGAAGAGGGATAGTCGTGACAGGTTCATAGCCGCTGTCTATCCCGACATCAGACTCATACCCACCCTGGGTGACTCTCACACCATACTTATGCCTGTAGAGGCTGTCTGGGGGTCTAAATACCCGGAACCCGGAATGATCAGGATGTCAGTCGGTTTTGAGTCACGCGAGGTTATCAGGCAGGTCATTGAGCGCGGTCTCCGTTCGTGATCACCACTGCACCGGCTCAATGCCCCTGGAGGTGAGCCACTGATTGCACCTGCTGAAGTGCGAGCAGCCGAAGAACCCGCGTGAGGCAGAGAGGGGAGAGGGGTGTACGGTCCTGAGGATCAGATGCTTTGCCGGATCAATTGATGCACCCTTATTCTGTGCATAGTTGCCCCATAACATGAATACCAGGTTTTCACGGTCACGGTTCAGCGCGCTGATGGCGGCATCAGTGAACCGTTCCCAGCCCCTGTTCTGGTGCGATAGAGCCTGATGTGCCCTTACTGTGAGGATAGCATTGAGCAGGAGAACCCCCTGCGCGGCCCACCGTTCCAGGTTTCCTGTCCCTGGAACTTCAACCCCCAGATCACGGTTGAGTTCCTTGAAGATATTGACAAGGCTGGGAGGGAACTCGGTGCCGTCGGTGACAGAAAAACAGAGTCCATGCGCCTGACCAATATCGTGATATGGATCCTGACCGATTATAACAACTTTCACCTTGTCAAAAGGACAAAGATCGAAGGCATTGAATATCTTTCCGGCAGGCGGGAAGACCTGGCGCGTACGGTACTCCTCCCTCACAAAATCGGTCAGCGCTGCAAAATAATCGCTGCTGAATTCATCCTTCAGCTTCTCCTTCCAGCCTGCTTCAATCTTTACCTGCATAGTCTTCCGATAAACTTGTCAGAGGTTAAATATATCCATTTTTCAGAGAACTGCCTTATCTCCTGAACGAAGGATCAAAAAACAATTATATTAGAACCTTAAATTATGATTGCTATGATTGACCTGAGAAGCGACACCGTAACAAAGCCTTCCCCAGGGATGCTTGAGTTCATGATGAAAGCCAGTGTAGGTGACATGATCTTCGGTGAAGACCCTATGGTGAATGAACTTGAGGAGATGTCAGCCTCAATGTTCGGCATGGAGGCAGCTCTCTACTGTCCTTCCGGAACGATGACAAATCAGATTGCAATTAAGGCTCATACCCGTCCCGGTGATGAAGTTATCTGCAGCCGGCTGGCACATATATACCAGTTTGAAGGAGGAGGAGTGGCCTTCAACTCCAGTGCTTCAGTGGCGCTTATTGACTCTGAAAACGGCACCTTCACCACTGAAGATGTGGAGCAGTATATCAACAATCCCAACGACTGTCACAAGGCCTATACCCGGCTGGTAGAGGTAGAGAACACTGTCAACAGGGGTGCCGGGGCCTGTTGGGACTTTGATGAATTGGCGAGGATCAGGGAGCTGTGTGACAGGTATGGTCTCGGTTATCACCTCGACGGTGCCAGGCTGTTCAATGCCATGACTGCTGACGGCAGAAAACCGGAGGAGTACGGGGCACTTTTTGATTCGATCTCGATATGCCTCTCCAAGGGACTGGGTGCACCGGTAGGTTCCGTGCTGCTGGGAAACAGGGATTTCATCAGGCAGGGGCAACGGATCAGGAAGGTGCTGGGTGGAGCCATGAGGCAGGCCGGATATATTGCCGCGGCGGGAATCTATGCGCTCCGTAACAACGTGGAGCGTCTTTCAGAAGACCACCGCAACGCTGCAGATATCGCTAAAGCTTTGGAAAAGTGTAGCCTGGTAGAACATGTCAGTTATGGCGGAACCAATATGATCATCTTTACACTGGTGCCCGGAATGAAAGCCTCGGAGTTCCTGGATAAGATGAAAGATCACGGTATTCTGGCACTGAAGACAGGGGAGAGGAGCATAAGGTTCGTTACCCACCTGGACCTGAGTGAGGCGGATATCCGAAAGAGCTGCGAGGTGCTGGCTACCCTCTGAAGGTGATGCAGAACTGCCGGAGACCTTTCATAATACTTTGCGGTAGACAAGTTTATCGTCGCCGGGGCCGTAGAACTCACGCAGCGTGGCCTCAAGCTCATAACCGTTTTTGAGATAAAAGTGCCTTGTCGGTTCATACAGAGGCCTCCCTGAGGTCTCGATCCAGACAATTTTTCCTTTCATTGAGCTGATTCGCTCTTCGGCGTTCTTCAGTATAACAGACCCGTAATGCTTCTGTCTCTGTTCCTCCCGGATGGCTATCCAGTAGAGATCCCATGAGTGCACTGACGACGGATTGGGCCCAAAGCATGCAAAACCTACAACCTCACCGTTTTCACGAAGGCGCACCCAGTAGTAACCGCTGCTCTCCTGGCCTTTTTCAGTTGTTTCATCAGCCAGAGAAAGAGCTACTTCTATCTCAAAGTCATAGAAGTATCCGGATGATGAGAGTATCTTTTCAAGAGCTGGCCTGTCGGCGCGGGTTATCTCAAAGGAAATTTCAGCCATGGCTTTAACGGTTCAGGTCGCGGATTATATCACCAATTATCTCCTCATGGGTCTGACCGGCATGAAGAGCTGCCGCTATAAATCCGCCATCGGGAGAGATACAGGGGTTTGCATTGATCTCCAGCACGTAAATGTTTTCATCGCCGTCAACACGCATGTCCACACGGGCATAACCCCTGAGCCCGAATGTATTCCAGCATGCCGTTACGATTTCCTTCAGCCTGTTCATCATGTTGCTGCTCAGGTCATCAGGAAAGCACCTCCTGCTACTTTGGTACTGAAACGTATCCTCCTCCCATTTTGCCCTATAGCTGACTATCCGAGGCAGATCATCAGGGTAATCGTGAAAGACCATCTCAGCGGGAGGCAGCATCACGGGACCGTCAGGGCTCGATTTGACACTTACATTAAACTCTCTTCCCTCGATGAACTCTTCGATGAACCAGTGGCTGTCATCTTTACCCTTCAGGATATCAGGCATGGAGCCGTCAAATGTAAAGACCGACTCTTCCGTGATACCAAGTGAGCCGTCTTCCCAGACAGGTTTGAGGATATATTTTCTTCCCGGTTTCATACCTGCAGCTTCGGAAATTTTGTATCCGTCTGCAACAGGTATTCCGTGGGCCTTCATTATCTGCCGTGCGAGCACCTTGCTGCCTGAGAGAAAAGCGGCTTCCACCGAGCATCCCGTATAGGGTATGTGATGCATGTTGAGCAGGGCGGGGATGAAATAGAGTATTTCCGCCCTATTTCCTACCGCCTCCGCCAGGTTGAAGACAAAGTCAAAATCCTCTTCAGCTATCCGGGCCATCTCGCTGAAGAAATTCTCAGTGATACCTCTGCGCTGGGCATTAATGCCAATTTTTTTCAGCGTGGTCTCAATAAAATTGACCTGATCGATGACGTCAAGCTCGTCAGGCAGGGCGTCCGGTGCAGGTTCATTGTAGATAATCAGGCATTTCCCATCCATCATGCAAGTCCGTAACGTTTTTTTGCAGAGTTCATTATCAACTCAATAAGAGTTTCAAAGCCCATGCCGTTCATACGTGAGAGCATGGGAAGGTCGGAATGTACCGGGTTTAGTCCTGCCAGAGGGTTCGCCTCTATGAAGCATATCCTGCCGTTACGGTCAGCCTTCATGTCAACGCGGCCGGCATCCACGGCGCCGAGGGCACTCCACGCACCGAGGGCCACCGCATCGCACTCACCCCGTACTGCCTCGTCATAGACTTCGTACTTTACATAATCTTCGTAGTTTTCCTTCACCTCGACGGAATAGGGGAGATCATCCATGCATATCACCTCCATTCCGCCCGTCACCCTCGCTTCACTGCCTGTGCCGGTGACACCGACGGTGAACTCCCTTCCGGGCAGGTATTCTTCAATCAGTACCGGCTGATGATAGGTCTCCAGCAATCCGGTGACAACTGTCACCAGGGAATCACGGTTCCGAACCACACTATTTGAGTTGATACCCTTGCCCGTTCCCTCTGCCACAGGTTTGACAAAGAGGGGGAAAGCCAGGGAGGAGGCCTGGTCAAGGTCAGCGACAGAGGCAGCAATGATGCCCGGACATACCGGTACACCGGCAGCTTCAACCACAAGGCGTGCCAGGTATTTGTTGAGTGAGACTCCCATCACCACCGGCCCGCTGAAGACATAGGGTATACGGTACTGGTCGAGCAGCGCCGGCACGGCCGACTCACGTCCGTCGCCGTAGAGTCCTTCGGCAATGTTGAATACCATATCCCATCTCCGGCCGGCGGCGAGCTGCGTCACAAGCTCAAAGAGATTTCCGATGCGTTCCGTCTCATAGCCGAGGGTGCTTAGTGCCACCTCGAGGGCGGCCACCGTCTCCTCCTTGTCAAACTCGGCAGTCTCATCCATGGTGTAACCCCGTTCAAGGTACCACGAACGGAGATCATAGGTAAGGCCTATCCTCATCCTTCAGTTACTTTTTGTTGGGATAAGTATACCGGTTGTTCTTGTAGTTCCTGAGCACCCACTTTTCGGGGCCGCTCTCGACGACGTATGATGGCAGGATGGGTATCTTGCCGCCCCCGCCGGGAGCATCAATCACAAATTGGGGCACTGCATAACCGCTGGTGTGACCCCGCATGTTCTCTATTATGTCTATCCCTGTTTCCACGGTGGTACGGAAGTGGCTGGATCCGGGAATGAGGTCGCACTGGTAGATATAGTAAGGCCTCACGCGCACTGTCAGCAGCTTGTGCATCAGATCCTTCATCGTTGCGGGATAGTCGTTTATTCCCTTCAGGAGCACCGTCTGGCTCCCCAGGGGTATACCTGCATCGGCAAGCATCTCACATGCCCTGCGCGTCTCTTTTGTCAACTCGTCGGGGTGGGTGAAGTGCAGACTGAGAAAGAGCGGATGATATCTCCGGAGCATTGACACCAGCTGAGGCGTTATCCTCTGCGGGAGCACGGCCGGTATTTTGGTTCCTATTCTCAGGATCTCAATATGTTTTATGGACCTCAGTCGCGAGAGCAGGTACTCCAGCTTTTTGTTGTTCATCGTCAGGGGATCCCCTCCGCTGATAATGACATCACGTATTTCGGTATGTTCTTCAAGATACCTGAAGGCTATCTCCCATTCGTCTTTCGTCAGGTGTCCGAGCTTGCCGACCGAATGCGACCGTGTGCAGTACCTGCAGTATGATGAGCAGAACTGGGTGACGGTGAAAAGCGCCCTGTCAGGATACCGGTGAATGATGCCGGGAACGGGGCTGCTGCCTGTCTCGTCGAGCGGGTCAGCCTTCTCAGCCTCGGTGATTATCATCTCCCCCGAGGTGGGAATCATGGTACGGCGCAGCGGGGCGCCGGGCTCCGAATCATAGATGAGAGACAGATAGTATGGAGTGACGCGCAACGGCAACCTGTTCTTCAGCCTGTGAAGAGTATTCTTCTCGTCATCGGTGAGCGTCATGACACGCGACAGAGCCTCGGCGGTGGTAAAGGAATTGCGAAGCTGCCAGCGCCAGTCATTCCAGGAAGTAACATTTGTTAGTGGGAAGTAGCGGCGTATGAATTCCGAACTCCGGTTGCTAACTGCTTGATCGTGGGATCCGATCTGCGGGAAGATCATGGTACCCGCGCCAGGTTCTTCGTCAGAAGAACAGCCCATGAGGCGGTGCTCATTATGAGTCATCGTAGCCTCTTTTCTGTTAGCGTTCATACTTCGGTAAAATAAATTACCTTCTTTGTCCGGTTGTTGTTTCTAATTGTTTTTAGTGAATATTTTGTTTCAGAAATTTCCGCTAAGATATCAAATGGAACAGGTGCGAAAATTATGGCCGGGGAAAGATATCAACAAGGATTATCCGTCTGTTATTGCCTGACAGTCAACTTAATAACTATTATGGCGGGAAGTTATTCACTGTTCCTTTCTGGTCCTTTCAAATGATGATCTTCAATTGAGGCGCAAACATATATTAAATTTTAATATCCGGATACTTTTGAGCAATTATTTTCAGGTTATTTTTTACCATTTCATCTCGCCGGGCAGCACACACTTGAGTGCGTCCTGCATCTTCCGGTGTATTCATCACATAATCCGTCAGTTTATCCATTGTTGTTGTTGCCGCATGCATCCCGGTATCTGAGCTTGCATAGTAGACAAAGACCGTGCCATCTTCATCAGCTATCCAGACGTGTCATCAGGTGTGGGTTGGTCCTGTAGTTGAGATCATACCTCCGGAAGACGGGAGTATGATCGCGAGTGATAATGGGATACAGATACCTGTCGTAGATGCCGTTGCCGTCTGTTCTTATGATGTTCCGCCGACTGACAAGCGCAGAGTGCTCTTCAAAGAGCTGCCTGACCCTGCTGTCAAAATCCTTTTCTGTCATGGTTTCCAGTTATGTTTCCTGAACAAATATAACGGATAACGCAAAGCCTGTTCAGTGATTGTATGGCCAGTGCCATAATTCATGCTCCTGGATTCTCTTCCTGAAGGGCTCCGGGGCATGTGAGTTTGAGGCCTAGAAAAAGAACATTGCCACCCCGGCGACGCTGATTACAGCACCCAGAATCTCGGCAGGTGTCAGTTTCTCCTTGTAGATCCACACTGCCGGCGCTATTATCAGAATAGGTACTATTGCCATGATGGTAGAGGCAATGCCTGTCTCGGTATGCCTCACGGACAGCAGCGAGAAGGAGATCCCCAGGAAGGGGCCAAAGAATGCACCCAGTGCGAGAGCTTTCATTGCCGGCACGTCCCTGAGCGATCCCAGTGTCTGTCTCCACCTTCCCATTACTGTAATTATGAATGTGAAGCCGGCAATTCCGGCAATTATTCTGATGTGAGTGGATGCAAACGGATCATAGGAGCCCATGCCATACTTACTCAGCACAATACCAAGACCCTGTCCAAAGGCTCCGATAAAAGCGAACAGCAGGCCTTTGGGAGATAGCTTGAAGGAGAGCCTTTCACCTTTGACAGGCCTGTTAAAGATAGCCAGTGCAATGCCGGTGAGAACAATGATCATGCCGCCAAATTGCAGGATCGTTAGCCTCTCATCAAGCATCAGGTAACCAAAGAAGGCAGCTATTGGTGGTGCCAGTGTCATGATAAGCATGGCGAACCTCGAACCTATAAGGGCATAGCTTTTAAACAGGTAATAATCGCCCAAAATAAGTCCTACCAGTCCGGAGAGTGCCAGCCATATCCAGTTATGGGTTGTGGCGTCTACCGGAAAGAAATGCCCCCGGCTGATCAGGGTGAAGACGCCTATGAAGATGAAGGCAAGCGATAGCCTGAAGATATTCACCGTGAGCGAGCCCACCTTTTTGCTTGCCGACTCGAAGGCCAGGGCAGTGATGGTCCAGAACAGTGCCACGGCAAGGGCGGCAAATTCTCCTGTATGAGCAACAATATAATCAGCCACGGTAAGAAAGATCTCAGGGCACAAAAATATGTAAAGCACGGGACTCTGATCACTGAGTTAATTATCTTTAACTTTCTTCCATTAAAAAATTTCACCGGCGCGGGCATTATTTATAAATTTGAATGAACCTTAAAAACTGGAACCATGAATGCGAAGACAAAGGCTATCATATCACACCTTTTCGGAATAGGATGGATCATCGCCCTCATTGTCAACATGAACAACAAGGAGGAGTATGCCAGCTATTATATAAGACAGAATCTGGGTCTGATAATCATAAGCATAGCACTATCGGTACTTAATGCCATTCCGGTCCTGGGCCAGGCTATCTGGTTTATAGGAAGCCTCCTTGTGTTTATTCTCTGGCTCATGAGTCTTATATGGTCGGTTCAGGATATCATGAAGCCCATTCCCTGGGTGGGCGAGCAGTTTCAAAGCTGGTTCAGGGGTTTCTGATTCAATGAAGGCAAAGCTCCTTTTTGCACTCTTTGTTGCCGCGGTTGACCTGACGGCATCAGCTTCCTGCCTGAACTGAAGGGCAGGACTTCAAAGACAAGGGAGGAGAAGGATAAGGCGATGGATGAGATGGGCCACCTGGAGGAATCTCATGAGTTCCTTGAAGAGCTGATATCATCTGATGCCGCCTCATTAAAGCCGGTGCTGAATACCGGTTTCACACGCATAACACTGGTGAACCTGCAGCATGCCGGGAGGATCACGGTTGACTACAGTATCACATGGAACAACCTGAAGGGCGAATGCCTCGAGATGCCCTACCTGGCAATAGCAGAGATTAAGAGTGAAAAGTCGACCGCCCTTTCACCCTTCTTTATGCAGCTCAAGAGCCATGGCATACGCAGTACGGCATTCAGTAAGTATGTTACTGGGATGGCACTGTTGAACGGTGCTCCGAAGCAGAACAACATCAAACCAGAGTTTTTACTTCTAAACAGGTTCCGGGATGGTATCACAGGCTGAGGTTTGAACTTGACTATGATATCAGGGGATTGCCTCTTAAGCCTTACGTCAACGTGGAGATGCACACTATGCTGTTCAGTCCCAATGAATATACTGCAGACAAATGGCGTTCGATGATAGGGGCCGAATATACTTTCAACAAGAGACACACCTTCGGGCTGGAGTATATCTACAATGACAGCAGGGTAACCAAGCCTGCTTACGAAAACATACTGGGAGTAACTTATTCCGTGAAACTGTAGCTCCGGTGCGTGATTCTCAGCCCTGCGGTCCGCCGGGATACTTCGGCCAAATCTTTTATATTTGCCGAACTTTTGCAGACAGATGTTGTTATCTGCTAAAGCATAAATAAAAGAATGACTGACTGGAGTGTTGACAGCATAGGTGATCTTAAGGGAAAAATTGTAATTGTTACCGGTGGTGCCAGTGGCATAGGAATGGAAGCTGCGCAGGTACTTGCTTCAAAACGGGCCGGACTGGTGCTGGCAGTGAGGAATATGGCAAAAGGGGAGAGGGCAGCTGAAAATATCAGAGCACAGCACCCCGCTGCTGAGGTGGCTGTAATGCATCTTGACCTTGGCGACCTTGCCTCTGTCAGGCAGTTTGCCTCGGAGTTCACCGGGCGTTTTGACAGGCTTGACATACTCATCAACAATGCAGGTGTGATGGTGCCGCCCTACTCAAAGACGAAGGACGGTTTTGAGCTTCAGTTCGGTACGAACCATCTGGGGCACTTTGCTCTTACAGCCCATCTGCTTCCAATATTTATGGCCACGCCTCTTTCCAGGGTGGTCTCTGTCAGCAGTATCGCTGCACGTAAAGGCAGGATTAACTTCAAAAATCTTGACGGGTCGCACGGATACAACCCGATGACCTTCTACCGGCAGAGCAAGCTGGCCAACCTACTCTTTGCCATTGAGCTTCAGCACCGTCTTGAGCGTGCCGGATCAACCAGTATAAGTGTCCTGTGCCATCCGGGCATCAGTGTCACCAACCTTTTGTCACGCGGATCTGGCAAGGAGACAGGCAAGGTAATGAAGGCTCTCATGAGTATAGTCGCCCAGCCGGCTGAAAAGGGGGCACTGCCAATGCTTTATGCTGCCACACATCGTGAACTGCGCGGAGGCGAGTATATAGGCCCTGACGGCTTTGGTAACCACAAGGGGCATCCTGCACTTACCGATGAGGCCGGCAAGATGTTCAAGGCTGATCTATCCGCCAGGCTGTGGGAGGTCTCCGAATCTCTCACCGGCGTAAAGTACCCGATCTGATTCCAGTCTTCAGTCTTCAGTCTGCCACCTTCGCCACATCCGACGTTTAAACTACGGATGTTGAAAAAGGCTGGGGTGGCTAATGGCAGTCGGCAGTTTCTCCAGTCCACGGTCCATTTACTGCTGCCTACTGCCTGTTCCCTGGCGGCATGCCGCTTTGTGCAATATCCGTTGAACAATCCGGGTAAAATGAAGTTTTCCTGCGAGGTACTGTACGCAAAGCAGTCCTGAAGCAGGCACACGCCAGAAACTATATTTTTTCAGGTTTTAGAGATTACATAGATTTTACACCGGGGGCTCGCAGGGCCTCCGTTTTTTTTGCTTATCCCATATTAATCCATGATCATTTCGTAATTTTATGCTGACGCAACCAAAATGACACAAGAATCATCAACCTTATAGTTCTAAATGGCGTAACGATGAACAAACGGACTTCTCTTTCATGGCCAGTCTTAACTGCAGCAATAATTTCCGCCCTTTCCGGCTGCTCCAAAGATGTTTACCAGTCAGACTCAAACGGACTGTTGCAGAAGATTATGCATAACGGCTACGTAGTAGAAGAGATCTCATATAACCAGAATAAACTTGTCAATGAAGTACACAGCACCTCCTTTTATAGGAAATTCCATTATAATCAGAGTCTTAAGCTGATCAGGGAAGAGGTGGCTGTCTCCCCGGACCTCTTCAGTTCGTCAGTTATACCGGGTTCAACGCATGAATTTGTCAATCCTGACAAGACGGGTATTTCAATGTACCATTTATATGAATATGATGGAAGTGGCAGACTTTCAGAACAACTTAACTATATTCCAAAAGTCGGCAACGATGAATTCCGATCAAAAAGATTGTTTGAATACAATGACAACAATCTGATTTCTAAAATACTTCTTTATAACAGCGATAATGAAGTCACCCAGTTCAGAACCTATTTGTATGATTCCAATAACAATGTGATTGAGGAAGATTATTACACTTACCCGAATACGGCTGGTACAGGTCCTGAGCACTTGTCCAAAATCACCTTTGAGTATGATTCATTCCACAATCCATATAAGATATTTGAACAGGGAGGCAATCCCGGCATCAATACAAATACCAATAACATAGTCAAAACGAAAACTATTCACTATGAACCTGCTCCCGGGGTTCCGGCCTATTCAGAGTCAACAACCTCCTACGAGTACAATTATGATACCGGTTTCCCTGTCAGAGTGATAAACGGAGAAGAATTTATTTACGAATAAACCCGGTCGCCTATTAATGGGACAGTATAGTTAAGTTGTCTCTCATTATCTTAAACATGTTGTTACCCTCTTTGCTGACCGCCGCTACGGTACAGTCTTCGTGTATCACAATGGAGCCTTCTCTTACTGTGCTGCCAGAGGATTCCGCGGATCGGTGAGAGTTTGAATTCAGCTCCGGGATATTAGTACTTAAGTCCCGGATATGCCTGCCGGGTTATTCCTCACGTCCTCTCTAGAAGATCAGGGTCAGGGCGAGGTACTTTACCAGCAATCCCTGAACAGTGCAGATTATTGTGTCTCCGATCCTGTGCCGTAGCATCCCTGCGGCAAGAGAGATAACCGGTGAGGAGAGCGGCAGGGCATTGAAGACAAAAATTGTCAGGTTACCGTACTTTTCTATGCGAGCCCCGGCATTTTCATAACGCTTCCGGCCAATAAACTTATCAATAAACCTGTTGCTCACCAGCAGGCCAATGGAATAGTCGATCGACTGTGAGAAGAGAGCAGTACCGATGGCCACTGCATTCAGTGCCAAAACACTGATTTCGCCCTGAAGATAATAAATGAACGCCACCTCAACAGGCATGAAGAGAAAGAAGAGATAACCGCAGGCGTTTACAATGGCAAATGACAGCATCCCCTCGTCGCGCGAACCATTGTAGATGTCGCGCCCCACGGTCATTGATGCGATCACAATAGCTGCTATAACCAGCAGTGCTGCAATTATGATCCGTGATATTTCCTCAGGGCTTTTTTTAACCATTACCAGCGGCTGTAGGGTTTGACTGAGAGGGCAGAGTTGTAGTACCTCGGGTCACCGGAGACCTCGTCTCCCAGCCACGGTGGTTTCTCAAAGGCCTCATCCGCCGAGCCCAGCTCTATCTCCGCCATCACAAGTCCGCTGTTCGCCCCGTGAAAAACATCAACCTCAATGATATGACCTCCGTGAGGAACCAGGTAACGTGTCTTCTCGACCGGCCATGGTTCGCATAGCTTAAGAAGCTCCAGGGCGTCTTCAACGGGTATCTCCTTCTCCCACTCATACCTGGCAACTCCCGACTCATCTGCAAGACCCTTGACCGTAATATAACCCTTCTCTCCACGGACGCGCACCCTCACTGTTCTGCCAGGCAAAGAAGAGAGGTACCCCTGAATGATATCCGTCGCTTCTATGGCCTGATCCATGAATTCGCCACAGACAAGAAATTTTCTTTCAATCTCGATTGACATAATATTGAAATAAAGATAAGCCTTAAGATTAAGAAAGAAAGGATCATGATTTTTTTTCTTTTCTGTTTTTATTCTGATTTTTGTGTACTTTAGCGTCCGAAATGATGAGAACATACGCAGCATACAGTCTTTCTTTTTACTTTTTCTATTACCATCCGGAAAGAGGGGCTGAATAGTTGTATATCTGTGTAAGAGAACAAGAAATATAATGAAGGCAGTCCCGCTAAAGCGGGACTTTTTTTTATATAAAGATGAAGAGTGAACTTATTCACCCTGCGAGACGCCTTAAACATGTTGAGGAGTACTACTTCTCGACCAAGTTGGACGAGATAGCGCGCATGAGGCAGCAGGGCATCGATGTCATCAACCTCGGGATCGGCAGTCCTGATATGCCCCCGGCGGCCGATGTAATTGAGGAACTTGGGCGAAGTGCGTCTGACAGCTGCAACCACGGCTACCAGGCTTACAGGGGCATAGCCGCACTGAGAAACGCTTTTGCATCGTGGTACATGCGATATTTCAAAGTGGAACTTGATCCCGGGACCGAGATACTTCCGCTGATGGGCTCCAAGGAAGGAATAATGCACATCAGCATGGCCTTTCTCGATCCGGGTGATGAGGTGCTGGTGCCTGACCCCGGCTACCCTGCCTATGGCGCCGCAGCAAAGCTGGCAGGTGGCACTGTCAGGCCTTACGATCTCACTGAAGATAACAGATGGATGCCTGACATTAATGCCATTGAGGCCGCAGGGGTGGAGAGGGTGAAGATGATGTGGATCAACTATCCCCACATGCCAACCGGGGCCCGAGCCACACCTGAACTCTTTGAACGACTGGTCTCCTTTGCCCGCAGGAACGGCATACTGTTATGCCACGATAATCCGTACACCTTCATTCTGAACAGTGATCACCTCAGCCTGCTCTCAGTGCCTGGAGCCTTCGACGTATCGCTGGAGCTGAACTCTCTCAGCAAGTCGCATAACATGGCAGGCTGGAGGATGGGCATGGTTGCCGGCAACAGTTCGTTCCTAAATGATATTCTGAAGTTCAAAAGCAACATGGACTCCGGCATGTTCCTTCCATTGCAGGCTGCAGCCGCCAGGGCTTTGGCTGCCCCTGACGGGTGGTATGAAGATCTCAACGAAATCTATCGCCGGCGCCGCTCTATTGCCGCGGAGATAATGAAATCCCTCTCATGTAGTTTTGACATGGACCAATCAGGGCTCTTCCTATGGGGGAGAATCCCGCCTCTTTATTCGGATGCAGTTGAAATGACCGAAAAACTGCTCCATGAAAGCCATCTTTTTATTACGCCGGGGTTAGTTTTCGGTGAAAATGGAAAGAGATTCATCAGGATATCCCTCTGCGCAGATGAGAGGCTGCTCATTGCGGCACTGGAACGGGTGAAATCAAAGAAAACCATAACAGATAACCAAACAGCTTAAATTCAGATGTCTGCAAATATATGTATAGTAGGGCTGGGTCTCATTGGAGGTTCGCTGGCACGAAGCCTGAGGCTCAACGGTTTCTCCGGAAGGATAACAGGTGTGGAGAATAATTCGCATCACTGCACCATAGCCATGTACCGTGGTCTGGCAGATGAGTTTCTGCCACTGGACGAGGCTGTTGACAAGTCGGATATCATTATTCTCTGTGCACCCGTGGATGTAAATTGCCAGCTCCTGCCCCATATACTTGATTTGATTCATAATACTTCTAAGGTTGTTACCGATATGGGATCGACAAAGTCGGACATTGCTGCCGTGGCGGCATCGCACCCGGCACGGGGCAGGTATGTATCGGCCCACCCCATGGCTGGCACCGAGCACTCCGGCCCGGCAGCAGCCCTTGACAGACTTTTCTTCGACAAAGTGGCCATCATATGTGACCCGGGGAGCAGCGACACGGATGCGCTGGAGCTGATAACTGCCCTGTTCCAGTCGCTCAACATGCATATCCTCCATATGAAGTCATCGGACCATGATGTGCACGTGGCATATGTGTCGCACATCTCGCATATAACCTCCTTTGCCCTTGCCCTGTGCGTCCTGGAAAAGGAGAAAAACGCCGAGAATATCATGGCTCTTGCTGCAGGCGGATTTGAGAGCACCGTGCGACTGTCAAAGAGCAGCGGTGATACCTGGGCTCCGATCTTTCTCGGGAATTCGGGCCCTATTCTTGAAGTAATAGATACTTATCTGGAAAAGATGCGTCTCTTCAGGGCACATATTGAAAATGGCAACGGTGATGCCCTTAAAGAGCTTATGCGCTCTGCGAACGAGATAGGCCAGATACTGAAAACCTGAATGAGCAGGAGTATATTAAATGGAATTGAATATTCACTTTCACCCATGTGCCATCGGGCAAAAAAGATAAAGATATTTTGATCAATAAATAAATGACCGGAAAATGAGCACGGATATCACAACATATGCCAAGAGGAGACTGAATATCATTCCGATGGAGGAGTGGCCCCTTTACAAACAGCGCCCACTGCTTATTGCCGGGCCGTGCAGTGCAGAGAGCGAGGAGCAGGTGATGAACACTGCCGCCGCACTGGCAGCCACGGGCAGGGTTGACCTCTTCCGTGCCGGCATCTGGAAACCGCGGACGCGTCCTGACAAGTTTGAAGGCGTGGGTACCGTCGGGCTCAGGTGGCTCCGGCAGGCGAGAGAGGTTTACGGACTACCAGTCTCGGTGGAGGTTGCCACAGAGAAACACGTCTATGAGGCACTGAAGCACAGTGTCGACGCTGTATGGATAGGAGCACGTACAAGCGTCAATCCGTTTGCACTTAACGAGATAGCATCTGCTCTAAAGGGATCCGACGTGATGGTATTCATAAAGAACCCTGTCAACCCTGACCTGGAACTGTGGATAGGGGCTGTGGAGCGCATCAGCAAGGCCGGAATCACACGCCTGGCAGCTATCCACCGCGGTTTCTCAACATGGGAGAAGTGCGTCTTCCGCAACCAGCCCCGGTGGCAGATACCGGTGGAACTGCGCCAGCGCATACCTGATCTGCCGATGATCTGCGATCCGAGTCATATGGGCGGCGACAGATCGTTCATCGGCGATCTGTCGCAGAAAGCTATGGACCTGAACTACGACGGACTGATGATTGAGTCGCACATCGACCCGGCAAGTGCACTGAGCGACAGGAAGCAGCAGGTCACACCGTCGGAGCTGACCGAAATTATAGGCAATCTGGTGCTGAGATCACCAACATCGGATGACCCGGAGTTCCTCGAGCCCATCGAGGACCTGCGCAGTCAGATTGATGTATACGATAACCTGCTGCTGGACATCCTGGAGAGCCGTATGCAGGTAGCAGAGACAATAGGAAGGTACAAGAAAGAACATAATATAACCATCCTTCAGAGCACAAGATGGAAGGAGGTAAAGGACAATGCGGTGGACAAGGGAGTAAGAAAAGGGCTGACGCCCGAGTTTATTCAGATCTTCCTGGAGGCGATACACCAGGAATCGATCACACACCAGATGAAAGTGATGAAAGAAGATTAATTTAGCATACCGGTAAACAGGAAATAATTCACACTATCACTCGATCCATGGAGGTTACCGTTCATCCGTCGCGAATGGCGGGCAGCATTATAGCTCCACCTAGCAAAAGTCTGACGCAGAGGGCCATAGCTGCCGGCATGCTGGCCCGGGGTACCACCTTTATACGAAATCCTTCATTCTGCAACGATTCCCTGGCGGCCATCGGGATAGCCGGGAGACTGGGCGCTTCTGTATCATGGGATAATAATTCCATTACCATCATAGGGGGTTCCGGTGCTCTCTCTCCGGTCACTCTCAATTGCGGAGAGTCAGGACTGGCACTGAGAATGTTTGCCCCTGTGGCAGCCATGCTCGCAGACCGGGTGACCCTTACCGGCGAGGGATCACTGGCAGGGAGACCGGTGACAATGATAAGCGAGGCTCTGCCGCAGTTTGGGGTGCAAATACAATCCACAGCCGGATTGTTGCCTCTCTCCATGACGGGAAGGCTCTCCGCCGGGAAAGCCGTATTGGATGGTTCCCAGGGCTCACAACTGCTGACAGGCTTACTGATGTCACTGCCGTTGCTTGAGTCAGACAGTGAGATTACGGTTGAGAACCTGAAGAGCAGACCCTACATAATGATGACGCTTCAGCTTCTTGAGGAATTTGGAGTCAGCGTTGTAAACGACAGCTTCAGGCACTTCAATGTACCGGGCTGCCAGTCATACCGTGCCCGCGAATACACTGTTGAGGGCGACTGGAGCGGGGCATCATTCCTGCTTGTCGCGGGAGCGCTGGCAGGTGCAGTGACGGTGAAAAGCCTCAACCTCAGCAGTCTGCAGGCCGACAGTGCAATTATCAAGGCGCTGGATGATGCCGGCTGCCGGCTTTCGGAAGAGGCTGCAGGGGTGAAGGCTGAGAAGTCTGACCTTAGGGCTTTTGTATTTGATGCCACCGATTCACCGGACCTCTTTCCGCCGCTGGCAGCGTTGGCAGCATTCTGCAGCGGCACCAGCAGGATCAGTGGCGTGAATCGGCTGCGGCATAAGGAGAGCGACAGGGCAAAAGCCATTGCCGATCTGCTTGGCGCAATGAATATAGAAGTGAAGATTGCCGGTGACGAGATGCTTATCAGCGGTGGACGGGTATTGCGTGCCAGGGTATCATCACACAACGACCATCGTATGGCAATGATGGCGGCAGTGATGGCCCTGGCAGCTGAAGGGACGGTAACGATAGCCGGAGCAGAAGCGGTGGCGAAGTCATATCCGGGCTTTTTTGATGACCTGGCCCGTCTCGGCGCAAGGATTTCCCGATGAACCTCACTTTTTACAGATAAACTCCCGGAAGCTTTTTCCTGTGTGCCTCTACCTCGACCTTATCTCACGTCGCATAAACAAAACATACGATATGACAAAGCTGATAATAGTACCTGCAGCCAGTCCCGTCACCTGCGGCCATACCATCAGCAGGCTCTGTCCCAGTGGCAGCGGCCCCGGAAGTGCACCTATCATCTGCTCCATGGTAAGAGGACCGAGGCTGCGTACGGAGGGCATCAGGAGGGTGGTGGTAGCTTCGCTGAAGAGCTGGTTGGGCATCACCCGCAGCAATGCCAGCCGGAACTGCTCAAAAGCTATTATGGTCTGAGGAGCAGCCATCTCCGACGGCGCGAGTGATTTCGTTATCAGGTTTACTATCAGCGGGTAGAATACCGAGAAGAACAGCCAGACCGCTATTGCCGAGAGAGCAGCCGTGGCAGGCTGACGGAACACTACTGAGAAGAGTATCGAAAGGTTAAGCCAGAATGCCACATAGAGAATACTCAGCAGGATGAAGAATACCATCCTCATAAATTCCCCGGCAGTGGGAGGGATACCGATAAATATCAGTCCTGCCCCCATTACCAACAATCCCAGCGCTATCAGCATAACGCTTATTACTGCCAGTGCGGCCGTGAATTTGGCATTGATGATATAGTCACGGTGTATCGGCTGCGACAGCATACGTCCCATGGTTCCCCTGTTATGTTCCGAGTTAATGGCATCAAACCCCAGGGCAATGCCCAGCAGCGGCCCCAGGAAGCTGATGAAGACCGTGAATGAGGGCATGGTGCCGTCAGTGATGGTAAACAGTTTCAGGAAGAAGAAGGTGCCTTCCGGGTCATTGGGTTTGACTGCCTGGGAAAAGTTTGTCAGGGCAGTGTACAATGATCCGAGAGAGGTGAGGGCAATGATGGCAATGAGAATGATAAATCTCCAACTGCGGATATGGTCTGCCATCTCTTTCTCTACTATCACACGGAATGGGTGCCTTATCCTATCCCCGGTACGGGAAAACTTTATTTTTTTTGATAGAACAGAATTACTCATGATCCACTCCTCCTTCAAAATAACGGAAATAGATATCGTCAAGGCTGTAATCCTTTCTTTCTGAACCGGCAGGCCGACCCTCACCGCTGAAAAGCTGTGCCGCCAGGCTCTGAACGTCTCCGACAGCAAGAAGCTTGCCTTTCACGAATATCCCCACCCTGTCACACACCTGCTGAACCTGGTGCAGGTGATGGGAAGAGAATAGGACGGTGATCTTCTGTTCGCGACTGAGCCCGACAATCAGTTCAAGGAACTCTCTCACCCCCGCAGGGTCTATTCCCAGCGTCGGCTCATCAAGAATGATCACCTCCGGATCCTTTATCAGTACATCGGCAAGGCCGAGCCTCTGCCTCATTCCCCTGGAGTATTTTCCTGTTTTTTTACCCGCCTCACCGGTCAGTCCTACCCGTTGAATCAGCTCTTCTGCCTTCGCCCGCGCATCATTGGCTGAGAAACCGTTGAGGCGGGCTGTGTAAGTGAGGTTTTCCATCCCTGTGAGGTCATCGTAGAAACCTACCTCCTCAGGCAGATACCCGACCCTTCGCTTTACTTCAACAGGATCACTGACAGGGTCGAAACCGCAGACCCTTACCGTACCGCCGTCAGGCTCGGTAAGGCCCAGCATCATCAGTATGGTGGTCGATTTACCGGCGCCGTTAGGTCCCAGCAGCCCGAATATCTCGCCCTTTTCAATTGCAAGGTCCAGAGAGTCGACAGCGGTGAACGAACCGTATCGCCTGGTCAGTCCCTTCAGTTCAATGATATTTTCGGTCACGGCTACCTCCTCCCATATTTCCGGAACAGATACCATACCGTGCCGATGCCTGCCACTATTACCAGGATGCCTACCCATCCCCAGAGCATCGGAGTGCGAACCGACATCCTGAACGATGCTTTGGATGAGGTTTCAGGAGTCCTCGCCTCGAGGGTGGTCACATAATCGCCGGGTATAGCTTTCTTGTCAGCCTTGATGGTTGCTGTCACGCCGGCCTCCTTGCCAGCGAGGATGGTTTCTATCTCTTTGGGATCAAAGGTCACTTCCCAGTTGACGGGAGCCGAGCTGGTGAGTTTCACACCCTTAAGAAGGGAGCTGCCGGTGTTTTTCACAACAAGGTCGATCTGCTTCTTCTCCCCGGCCACTATGCTGGAGCTGAGCAGTCCCGTTGGTGTTGTCAGCTCTATCTTATATGTCCCGCTGATGACTGCCTCCAGTGTGAGTTCTCCGGTTGTTGACCCTGCCACTGCTCTGACGGGAATGGAGTAATTGCCCTCCTCCGCCTGGTCTGATGGTTTGACCTCAACGGCAACACTGACGGTACCATTGGGCTCAGCCTCCACCGAGGTCACCTGCTTGCCGTTGGCACGAAATGTGACAGTCCATCCACGGGGGACTTCAGCCTGAAGGGCATAGTTCTGCTTCTCTCCGGTGCGGTTCCGGAGGTCGGCATTATAGGTGAAAGTGGAGCCGGAGTGGCCCTCCATATTTGCCTGCCGTGTGGTGAACTCGGTCTTGTAAGTGCCCTGCTCGGAGATGTTGATTGTCAGAGGCAGGGTGTGGTCAGCACCTGCAACAACGTATATCCTGTAATTCCCCTTGTTTACCTGGTAGGGTATCTCAACGTGCAGCTGAAGGCTTTTCTTTTCTCCGGGCAGCACGGAGATCTGCTTTACGTTCCAGGCCCCTGACTTGAGGGTGTAGCTCCAGTTACGGGGCAGGTTGGTAACGGCAAGGTCGAGGGTGGCAAGCTTATCACCGTGATTGATGAAGTCCAGGGTGTAGTCAACCGATTCTCCCGGGGGAACACTAATCTTTGTAAACGGAGTATACAGCAGCAAGCTGTCATTTTCAGCGACGGCACTGTGGCCGTAGGAGACTATCCCGGATGAAAGGATAAAGAAAAGAGCAGTTATTTTCTTCAGTGGTGACATAATAATATCCTCCTGTTTTTCTATGTTTTTCATACGGAATGCAAATTTAAAAAGGGGAAATTCACATTTACAAGAGGAGAGAAATTGTCGGACAGGGTTGAAGAGTGACCAGGAAGATATTTTTGGCTGAAATTGAATAAATTAAGCCCTTAATGTGCTCATTGTTAAAGTTTCCTTAAAATTGCGGTTTAACTCCTCTTACGTTCTCGGAGCAGGGGTAAGGATAGAGAATTTTGAGACCGGAGAAGAGTGCAGGACCGGAGAGGTTGGCAAGATACTGGTTAAGGGTGACTGCGTGATGAAGGGCTACTATGATGACCCGCAACAGACTGCTGAGGTTTTGGTTGACGGCTGGTATAATACAGGAGACATGGGCTTTCTTGATGAAGATGGATATCTGTGGCATGCCGGGAGGTTCAAGAGGTTTGCCAAGGTGGGAGGGGAGATGGTGTCGCTTGTGACGGCCGACCTGCCTGCCATCTATCTCCCCAGGGAGTTTATAGTAATAGGAGATCTGCCGATGATGAGCTCCGGAAAAACAGGCTTCCGGAGCGTCACCAAAATGGTGCAGGAGATAATGAAGAAGGCCTGACAGCGAAATCTGTAAGTATGAGTCAGGGCTTACCAGTGGCCTGCTACTTTTGCGGAGACTATTTGCCAATGCAGAATCGCGAGAAGATCTCACCGAGGATGTCATCAGGGGTGATCCTCCCCGTGATCAGCCCAAGGTAATATATCGCCTGCCGCATATCTGTGGCTATCAACACCGTTGGTATCCCGTCGCGAAAACCGTCGAGGACCCTCTGCAGGCTCTCAGAGACATTCTTCAGTGCCTCGTAGTGCCGGGCATTGGTGACGATATACTGAGGCGAGTCTATGACCCCTGTCTCTACAGATTTCAATAGCATTACCCTGAGGTCATCTATTCCCGTTGCCTCTTTCGCCGAAACGGCAACTGCCGGCAGGTCACAGATGCCTTTCAGTTCCTTCATCAGCGCCTCAGCCTGATCCTGTGCTATAAGGTCACTCTTATTAACAACCAGGATAATATTTGCTTTGCCGTTACCGGTCATCTCCGCCACTGAGGCTGCAAAAGCTGCCAGTTCCCCGGAAGTGTCGGTGGCTTCTGCCACAGCCAGAACCACCTCCGCCGCTTCAAGCTTTTTCAGCGTACGCTCCACGCCTAGCACCTCTATCTCATCATCGGAGTGCCTCAGTCCTGCCGTATCTATGAACCTGAACAGAAGGCCTTCCACGTGCAGCACCTCCTCTACAGTATCACGGGTGGTGCCGGGTTTTTCGGAGACAATGGCTCTCTCCTCCTGCAGCAGCAGGTTAAGCAGGGATGATTTGCCCACGTTGGGCCTCCCGGCTATCACCACCGGGATACCTTTTTTTATGGCATTTCCCAGCCGGAATGATGAAGCCAGCCTCTCTACCAGGCTCTTTATCTTTATTACATTCTCGCTCATGGAGAAGCGGTCAGCAAACTGCACATCCTCCTCACTGAAGTCGAGCTCCAGCTCAATGAGTGATGCAAACTGCAGCAGTTTCTGCCTCAGCTTTTCTATCTCCGACGACAGCCCGCCGCGCAGCTGTGACGATGCCAGCCGGTGTGCGGCAGCGGAATCGGCAGCAATGATGTCAGCCACGGCTTCTGCCTGTGAGAGATCCATCCTGCCGTTCATGAAAGCCCTCATGGTAAACTCCCCGGGCATGGCGGCCGTGGCACCACGGGCCAGGAGCATCTCCATGATCTTCTGCGCTATCCAGGGAGAGGCGTGGAAGCTTATCTCAGCAGCATCCTCTCCGCTGTAGGAGGCAGGCGACCTGTAGAGAGTGACCACCGCATCATCAATGAATTCATCCTCTTCCTTCACCTGTCCGTAATGCACCGTGTAACCTCTGGCTTCCCGCAGGTCAGCGCCGCTGGCAGGGGAAAAGAGCTCACTTATTAGCCGGAAGGTTTCCGGACCGCTGACCCTGATAACGGCAAGGGCCCCGCCAGGGCCTGTTGCTGGAGCAGCAATGGTGGTGTCAGGCTTCAGGTTCATATGTGGAATGCCATTTAATAACAAACTTACGGAAAAACACCTGATTTTACACGGGCAGTACAAAATCAGGGCCACATCCGGGATTTACAGATGAAAGATAATGATTGGAGGTAAGGTATAATATGTTAATTTAGGTGCTCTAACAAACATAAACTGCTATGAAGAAATCAATACTTATCATCACTGTTGCCTGCACCGTGCTTGCGGCAGGTTGTGCCGGCACAGCCAACCGGCTTACGAATGCGGAGATTGCAGAGGGATGGGAACTGCTCTTTGACGGCACCAGCCTCGACCAGTGGAGACTGTACAACAGTGAAGGCACTGGCAGCTGGGGCATTGACGACGGTTGCCTGGCGGCAGATGGTACCGGCAGCGACAGCACAGGCTATATCGTTACAAGAAAAGAATATGCCAATTTCGACCTGGTGTTCGACTGGAAGATTGCTCCGGAAGGTAACAGCGGGGTCATGTACCATGTTGTGGAGTCGGACAGGTTTCACACACCATACCTTACTGGTCCGGAGTACCAGCTCATTGATGACATCAACTGGCCCGGTGAACTGGAGGAATGGCAGAAGACAGGAGCTGACTATGCGATGTACCTGCCTGATCCGGAGAAGAAAAAACTGAATCCGGCAGGGGAGTGGAACAACTCCAGGATACTCTTTGACAACGGACATGTTGAATACTGGCTTAACGGTGAAAAGATAGTTGAGTTCGAGGCCTGGACACCGGAATGGTTTGAACTCAAGAACAGCGGCAAATGGGCCGGCGCACCTGAGTACGGCCTTGCTGCCACGGGACTTATCTCCCTGCAGGATCACGGCAGCAAGGCGTGGTTTAAAAACATGAAGATCAGGGAGCTGCCCAAAAAAGAGACGGAACCGGTAAATCTCTTCAATGGAGTCGACCTGACAGGATGGACTGCCTACGGGACCGAAAAATGGTATGTCGAGGACAGCCTCCTGGTCTGCGAGAGCGGTCCTGACAGGCAGTACGGCTACCTGGCTACGGATAGGTACTACAAGGACTTCGACCTGTCAGTCGATTTCAGGCAGATATCCGACGGCAACAGTGGCGTTTTCTTCAGGTCAGTCATTGAAGGAACAAGGATATCAGGATGGCAGGTTGAGGTGGCACCCAAAGACCATGACACAGGTGGTATATATGAGTCGTATGGAAGAGGCTGGCTGGTACAGATCCCCGATGAGAAGGAGAACATACTGAAGCCGGGTGAATGGAATACGCTCAGAATAAAAGCTGTCGGCCCTGATGTTACCACCTGGCTGAACGGGGAGGAGATGGTGCACCTCAACGATCCGAAGATTGGCAGGGCCAACGGGAGAATCGCCCTCCAGATCCATGACGGAGGAGGCATTAAGGTACAGTGGAAGAACCTGGTGATCCAACCGCTCTAATGAAGAAGCTGACTGTATTTTCATCACATATGAGGATACCGTATCCGTACGGCTGAAAACAGAATATACTATCCGGAACCGCCTTGGAGGTATCATGTTCCGGGAACTGGGAGGCGACGTTTCAGAGAATGGCCTTCTGGCGGCTATTCATGCCGCATTCAGGGAAAAATAACGCGAAGGCCCCTTGATATTAAAAATTGCATAGGGCTTCGCATTTCTTGTAATACACTGATTACCTGATGTTTATTGCATTCCATGCTATCTTGAAAGGTTGTCTGCAATAAATGTGTTGTCCGGGATGCTTGCCGAGGTGTTTAACTCATCAAAAAGCACCCTTGAGGTTCTTCCGTTGAGATGATTTGTGGCGTACATCCCGGTCATTACATAACCCTCACCGGGCCTTACTACATGGTGGCGATGGCACGGCTCAGCAGATCTTTCGAATGGTCTTTTAGCGGCAGGTTCTTTATGCCTGGTCTTTCACGGAGGTAGATCAGTGAAGGAATCAGCAGCATTATCTACCGATCCGCACGGTCAGGATCCGCGGAGCGATGGCAAGATGTAGTAACCGAGCGGACAGGATCTTTCAGGAGGCCTTTGACATCTCTTTCCGGTAGACGCTGGGGGTCTTATCCTTTTAGGCCTTGAAGATGACCGAGACAGCAAAAATACCACGTAAGGAATAAAATGGAGTGCATGCCAGGGTGAGAATCTTCGTGTGGGCACGGACATATGGCGCACATACAGAAATAGTAGCGGTCCGTATGTCAGTGAAATAAAGGGGAAGGAATAGACTTCAACCACCGTACGGTTAATCAGTGCAAATATCATCTCGATGCAGAAGAGAAACAGTCATGTCGTCATGATATGGCTTGCGGTGGAGTATGGCCGCCTGGTTGCCATCAGCAGTCCTGCGAAAAACGACTGAGATATGCCTGCAAACGGAACCGGTAAAACAAAATCCACGATGCCATAATAAAGAGTATATTTAACAAAAGGAAGAAAAAATAGCTACTTTTGAGTTACATGAAACAAACATAACAGACTGAAATGAGCATTTTACTAAACTCCGTGTCAAAGGTGATCGTACAGGGGTTCACGGGCAGTGAGGGTACCTTCCATGCGAGTCAGATGATAGAGTACGGGACAAAAGTTGTAGGAGGAGTTACTCCAGGCAAGGGTGGTCTGACCCATCTGGGGCTGCCGGTCTTCAACACCGTCAGGGATGCCGTGAAGGCGACAGGTGCGGATACCTCCGTCATCTTCGTACCACCGGCCTTTGCTGCCGATTCAATTCTTGAGGCTGCCGTGGCAGGCATAAGGCTGATAGTAACCATCACCGAGGGTATCCCCACCTCAGACATGGTTAAGGTCAAGAAGATACTCGGTGAATATGACACTGTGCTCATAGGCCCCAACTGTCCGGGAGTCATCACACCGGGGGAAGCCAAGGTCGGCATCATGCCCGGCTTCATACATCAGAAGGGCAGGGTGGGGGTTATCTCCCGCTCCGGGACGCTGACATATGAGGCTGTCGATCAGCTTACCAAGCTTGGACTGGGACAGTCGACCTGCGTTGGCATTGGCGGTGATCCGGTGATAGGGTCCACCTCGCTCGACATCATCAGGAGGATGATGGCTGACAGTGATACAGATGCGATAGTACTCATAGGTGAAATAGGCGGCCAGATGGAGACAGACGTGGCATACTGGGTCAGAGAGCATGGCACCAAGCCTGTGATTGGATTCATTGCCGGGCAGACAGCCCCCAAGGGGAGACGCATGGGACATGCCGGAGCGATAATAGGAGGGAAGAACGATACGGCTGAAGCCAAGATGAAGATCATGGAAGAATGCGGACTTCGTGTGGTAAGATCACCGGCAGATATAGGCGCCACCGTCGCCAAGGTGCTGCATAAATAAATTTCTATCTTTGTGCCCAAAATTGTTAAAGATGAAACTACTGGAAGGAAAAACAGCTGTGATTACAGGTGGATCACGAGGCATAGGCAAGGGCATCGCCCTGCGTTTTGCCGCCGAAGGAGCCAAAATTGCGCTCACCAATATCATTGACAACGAGGAGTTTACCGATGCTGTCAGGGAGATCGCCGATCTGGGAGTAAAGGCCAGGGGATATGTATCCGATGCTTCCCTATATGTTGATGCCGGGAATGTCATCGATGAGATAGTTAATGACTTCGGCAGGGTTGACATACTGGTAAACAATGTCGGCATTACCCGTGACACTCTTCTGATGAGGATGACGGAGGAGCAGTGGGACCAGGTGCTGACCGTGAATCTGAAGTCTGTGTTCAATCTGACCAAGGCTGCCATCAAACCGATGATTAAGCAGAAGTACGGGTCGATCATCAACATGAGCTCTGTGGTAGGTGTAAGCGGCAACGCCGGGCAGTCGAACTACTCAGCCTCCAAGGCAGGCATTCTCGGATTCACCAAGAGTGTGGCCAAGGAGCTGGGCTCACGCAGTGTGCGTTGCAACGCCATAGCCCCGGGTTTCATACTTACGGAGATGACCGGCAGGCTGTCCGAGGAGGCGAAGAGCGACTGGATATCAAAGATACCGCTGCGTCGCGGCGGTTTGCCGGAGGATGTGGCCAACGTGGCTCTCTTCCTGGCATCGGATCTCTCGTCTTATGTGACCGGTCAGACCATTAATGTCTGCGGCGGTATGCTGATGTAATATACTTTTAATTTGAATTATTTATTATATTTGCACCGGCAGGGCGCTATTCCCTCAAGCACGAGGAAATGCAGCGAGACATAATTATTCCACACTTATTTCTTAAGCGCCCTGCTTTTTTTATTGTATATATGCCTCCTTAGCTCAGTGGTAGAGCAGCTCACTCGTAATGAGCAGGTCGTGGGTTCAACTCCCATGGGAGGCTCTGGGGGGGCAGTTTTCAGTCGGCAGTCTGAGCCGCCGACGAAGGAGGGTTCAATTCCGCACACGAATCTGTCCCGATGAGGCAGGTAGTGTCGGGAAGGCAGTAGAGGGGCGAGCGTCAATAAATGATCCGGTGGATCATTTTAGCGAGCAACCGGATTGTAGGGGAGGGGAATCAATAAGCTGAAGTTGTTGAAGAATTATAAGCGGGAGTAGCTCAGGGGTAGAGCATCAGCTTCCCAAGCTGAGGGTCGAGGGTTCGAATCCCTTTTCCCGCTCAGACAAAAAGGCCCCGACATCGTCGGGGCTTTATTGATTTTCACAGACCGACTCAGGCTTGCCTGAAGGAGGGATGTGGAAATCAATAAAGAACGC